>Ga0208134_1002292_pt1 | contig 10417 bp, 8 predicted proteins | sample VirMetDEL_Mar_31_FD_184515 | JGI IMG/M metagenome (GOLD analysis project Ga0208134, IMG submission 184515) | Aqueous microbial communities from the Delaware River and Bay under freshwater to marine salinity gradient to study organic matter... | ecosystem: Environmental > Aquatic > Marine >...
CAATCGTTGATCCAATCGTTGCAGCTACATTCGCTAAGACTGTTCCTTTGGCTTCTAACATGGATGCTTCTAATCCTTTGTTCTCTGCCTTAGTTAAAGATGGCTTTGATAAAGAGCATCAGTTTGTCACTACTCTTCACGGATGGCAGATCTGGACTTCTAACCGTCTTCCTAAGTTAGCGTCTGGCGTAAGCATCGACGGTACTACTAACGCACCTGCTGAAGGCGGCGTTGCTAATATCTTTATGTGTGTTGCTGATGATCAGTGCAAGCCCGGTATGGTAGCTTGGAGACAGACTCCAGCAACTGAAACTGATCGTGACATCTCAAAAGGTCGTGATGAGTTTGTTACTAAAACTCGATGGGGTGATGGTGTTCAGCGTTTAGATACATTAGGCGTAATCGTTACTTCAGCAACTGCAACTGCATAATAGGAGAATAATTATGTCATACGAAAATAGTGCTGGATTGGGCGTAAACAATCAATACGGAGTTCGTGATACACAGGACTCATTAGCCATTAGTGGCGGTAAGCTGCCTAATGTTGGTGGTGTTAGTGAAGCTGTTGTTTACTTTACAGGCGATGAGTTATCATCTTCTGATGTAGACACTTCATTAACTCTTCCAGCAGGTGCTCGTATCAAAGATGTTACTTTAGAAATCATCGAAGCGATGACTATGGGTAATGCTGATAACGACATCGAAGTTGGCACAAACGGTGATGTTGTAGCTAACGGAGCACAGTTTGATAACACAACTGGTGCTGTTGGCGCATACGCACCTGCATCTTTAAATGGTACTTGGGGTTCAGGAGCTGTTCTAGCTTCTACTGCTGTATCGTTTATCGTTACAGGTACTACTGCTGGCGCAACTGGTGGTAAAGGCCGAGCTGTAATTCGTTACACTAAGATCTAATCTAATTGGGGAGGAGGTCTTCGGGCCTCCAATCCTTTTAATAGTTATACTGCTTATATGTAGGCACTATAAGTATTAGAAGGTTTGTATTAATCAATAATGTAGGAAATTGAGATGGCAATAGAACATGATAGTATAGTAGATGGCGAACGTCACGAACCCAAGGGTGTTGGATCAGCGGCATCAGGGCATGTGTATGTAGCAGATGGCGCAGGCAGTGGTGTATGGTCTGGCCAAGCACCCCAACCCCATGGTTGGCTTTATTATAAAGACGGAGCGACAGCTCAAACATTTAATACGACAGAAGCTCTTTTAAGTATAGACGGTGCTACCACCAGACTGGACTCATATGCACCCACAGGTGTCACAGATTTATGGGACATAACAAATGATATATTAACTCCTGCGGCTCTTGGTGACTCCTACACCGTAAGACTGGATCTACCAGTTACTGGTAAGACAGGAACTCCTAATAAGCTAACAATTGAATATGATATAGGTGGACTAGCAACACCTTCTAATGTTGTCGTTTCTACAGAGCAAGTGGTGGATGGAACACCTCCTTACTCTCTGTCGTTTACTACTTCTCTGTTCTGCTTAAATACTTTCGTAGCTAACGGTATGCAAATATTCATCAAAACAGATACAGGTACTTTGGATATTACTGAGCCAGCAATATTTATAACACGAACTAGCGGGACAACATTATAATGCCTAAACTAACATTACTAGACATGACCCAAGACATCCTGTCCGATATGGATAGTGATGAGGTCAACAGCATTAATGATACACCAGATAGCCTACAGGTTGTTGGTATCATTAAGAGCAGCTTCTATGACTTGATAGATAGCAAGGATCACTGGGTTCACCTACGTGGTCTCATGGCTTTAGACAGTGCTACATCTGCTAAGCCTACTCATATGAAACTACCTGTTAATGTTAAAGCATTAGAAGGTTTGAAGTATGATAAGAAGAAAGCAGGAGAGACTAAATCTAAGATCCATGATGTTGAATATAAATATCCTGATGAATACTTAGAGATAGTTAATAACTATAACACAGATGCTGATAATGTAGACACAGTGGTAGATTACTCAGGTGTTAATCTTGCTATTAAGAATGATGCAGCTCCTTCCTATTGGACTAGCTTTGATGATGAGTACATTGTATTCAATTCATATGACAGTGCTGTAGAATCTAACTTACAGAACTCTAAGTCACAGTGTGTGGCCACACGTAACCCGTCATGGACTGTTAGTGATAGCTTCATACCTGACTTACCTGAAGAAGCCTTCTCTCGCCTACTGGCTGAGGCTAAGGCTGCGTGCTTCGGTAGACTAAAGCAGTTGACTGATAACAAGAGTGAGCAACAAGCTCAACGTCAACGTCATGCTATGTCTCGTAAGAGTTGGAGAGCGCATGGTGGTATTCGTATGCCTAACTACGCAAGGACGCCAGTAAAATGAAAGATTTAAAAGTAATGCAAGGACCATATGGGTTCTATATAAAGTACGAAGGTGGTGGCAAGCTGCCCGATATGTTGTCAGGATACTACACTGGCATTAAAGATGCTAATGACGCAATCGAAGCATATAAAGCAATCAAACGAGTTAGGAAACCTACAAATGGCTATAGCAAGATCAAGCATAGAGAAGATTAACTTCACTGGTGGACTCATTACTGAGACTACCCCTTTGACGTTCCCGCCAAATGCTTCCAAAGAGTTAAATAACTTTGAGCTGAATAGGGATGGAAGTATTCAGCGTAGACTTGGTATGATTGAAGAACCTGTTGGCAGAAGATTGGATACCCTTAGAGATGCTAATGCTTCGGCCAACCATGCTATTACATCTTACAAGTGGAACAATGTGGACAACGATCCAGTCCTAACTCTAGGTGTAGTTCAGATCGGAAATGCTTTATGGTTTACAGACCTTTCTGCTGAAACATTGTCCACTGCTATGCTGAACAAAGATGAGTTCGGTATTGCACAGCCTTTGTTATTAGATACCAATGTACTGCCTGCTGTAATATCGGGCAACGAGCCTCTATCCTTTACATCTCTTGGTGGTGTATTGATTATTGCCAGTTCAGAGATGGATCACCCTTTGTATATAGAGTATGCACAAGAGACACCGGGAGTTGGGGATAGAGTTCTCAGAGCTGATACTATTTCAATACAGGTGAGGGATCTATGGGGACCAGAGGACGGTCTTCCTGTAGATGAAAGACCTCCATTCTTAGAGGACGATCACAAGTACAATCTACAAAACCAAGGATGGATTGGTGGAGCAGGTAAAAGCGGTGTTGCTAGACTCTACCAGAGACAAGCACGAAACATCTCGCTTCAGAGGTTGTACCCTAAGAACTATAGAAATGGGCAACTCTACATTAAAGGCGGTGGTGGTTTCGGGGGTACTCTCCGAAGGATTAAAGAAATTGAAAAAATCGAAAAGAGACATGGGCTTCCTATTATTGATGGAACGAGGATAGTATTTACACCCCTGTTCGATCTAGGATACCCATCAAATTCTGATATAAGGTATACAGGTAACTCTACAAACAGTGATGGTGATCCTACTTTCAAGTCGAGTATATTAAACTTAGAAGGACCATCAACAACGCCTGCTCCGAGAGGCAGATACATTATTGATGCTTTTAAAAGAGGACAGTCTCGGATAGATCAAACAAAGATAACCGACCTTCCTCTAGATGAGGAGCTTAGTAATATATCTGTTGTTGCAACATACGCTAACAGATTGTTTTACACCGGCGTAGAAAGTAAAATAACCGATCCTGATGATCGTAGTCCAGATTACACTGGCTGTCTCTTTTTCTCAAAGAGTGTAGAGAACTTTTCGGATTTTGAAAAATGCTACCAATCCGCAGACCCTACCGAAGAAGACCCTCTTGGGTTGTTAGCAACTGATGGTGGTTTCTTGAAGATTGCCGAGGCTTCTCAGATTGTTAAGCTAGTGGTATCTCGTGCATCTTTAGTTGTTATAGCTAAGAATGGTATATGGGAAATTACTGGACCTGATGGGGTGTTCCAAGCAGATGATTATAGTATCAGTCAAGTTACAAACATAGGCTGCGAGAGTCCAGAGAGTGTTGTTGTTGCAGAGGATGTTGTATACTATTGGAGTGAAGGTGGTATCTACGCTTTAGTATCTGACGATATAAGTGGTAAGTTAAATGCACAGAATATTTCAGAGCGAACTATCCAGACTTTCTTAAATGCTATTCCTGCTACAAGTAAGAATACAGCTAAAGGTAGGTTCGATGCAGTTAATCGTAAGATAACTTGGATGTACAACGACAGCGATGACTACAATGGTATAAACTTTAAGCATTCTTACAACAAAGAGCTGGTATTAGATACAGTGTTGCAATCATTCTATCCCAGAGAGATAGGGGAGTCGTCAGAGGGAACAACGATTGCTGCCTACATAGAGCCAGAGAACTTTGTAACAGTGAATGAGGTACAATCTGTTGTTGTAGATGGAGAACAAGTAGTAGTTAATGGAGAAGATGTTGTTATCACAATCCCTACCAAGGGACGGAAGGCTGGAGTAACTAAGTATTTAATGATGACTCCTCCTGCTGATAGTGGAAACTACGAGTTCTCCTTTGGTCTGTACGGTGGTCTGGACTTTAAGGATTGGGGTGAGATAGATTCTCCTGCATACTTAACAACAGGCGCAGAACTAGGCGGTGATACACAGAGAGACAAGCAAGTCCCGTACTTGACTATGCACTTTAATAGATCAGAATCAGGATTCGTTGAAGTAGATGGTGGACTAGAAGCTGTCAATCCTTCAAGCTGTTCTGTAACCTCTCGGTGGGATTTTTCAGATAGTTCATCTAGTGGTAAATGGAGCAGACCTTTTGAAGGATATAGATTACCTCGAAACTTTATACCTCAAGATGTAGACGATGAGTTTGATTATGGCTATGAAGTCATAACATCTAAGACTAAAGTGAGAGGGAGAGGTAAGTCTGTATCCCTTAGGTTTGAAACAGCACCAGCTAAGGATTGTCAGATTATAGGCTGGGGTATGCCAATCAATGGAGTAACAACGGTATGATGGAAGAGTTAGAAGAGGGGATTATAGTCGTAGATGATTTCTTCGATGACTACTCTGATGTAAGGAAGCATGTAACTGGGTTGTCTTATGCAGGTGAAGTTAATCCTGTGGACAATGTACTGTATCCTTACATCAACACAAACATACCAGCAAGAGATGAAGTAGAATATCTCACAGACGGTGGGTTTATGTTCTTGAGGCTGTCTCCCGAAGGAGTGGAGGCACCTCACCAAGCACATAACGATGCTTCAATGGCAGATAACACACTTCTTATCTACCTATGTGAGGGGCCGGGCGGAACAAGCCTTGTTCGACACAAAGAAACAGGTCTTTATAAACAACCTGAGACAGAAGAAGAGTTAGCTATCTGGCAAAGAGATTACAATATCTATGACGCTTGGGAAGTTACACATATGTTTGATCTTATACCAAACAGAGCTGTGAGTTTCCCTTCTACACTAATGCACAGGGCAGAACCTGTTAATGGTTTTGGCAAAACAGCGGAGGATGGGCGATTAGTCCTAACTTGTTTTTATGATTAGAGAAGCAACCAAAGAAGATTACCCAGCTATAGAGAAACATGCTAAGCGATTTTGGGAAGAGACTGTTTATCATAAAGAAGGAATCCCATACGAGGATGGGTCTGCTATTACCTACATGGATATTGCTTACAACCAAGGTTTACTATTTGTTTCTGAAGTAGATGGAGAGGTTGTAGGTTTTACAGCAGGAGCTACTGCACCCCTACTTGGAAGTAAGAATACTTATTCAGGATCTGAGATAGCATGGTGGGTAGATCCTGAGCACAGAAAAAGCAGAGAGGGCTTGGAGTTATTAAAAGCCTTAGAGGAAGGAGCTAAAGAACTAGGTTGCTCCTATTGGAACATGGTCTCAATGCAAAGCTCTATGCCTGAACAGATAGAAAAGGTGTATAAGAGAATGGGGTATAAACATGTTGAGACATCTTATCAGAAGGGCATAAACTAATGGCAGTCGTAACATCACTCGTAGTAGTATCCGTAGCCACCTCTGTGGCTTCACAGAAGCAGGCAAGAAAAGCACAGCGTGCTCAAGAGAAAGCAGCCAAGATAGATCAGAAGCGGCAAAACGTACAGATGGCTAGAGAGAAACGTAAGCAGCTTCGGCAAGCTCGCCAAGCTAGGGCAACTGTGGCGAATCAGGCTTTTGCACAAGGCACTGCTCAGACATCTAAGACAGCACAAATATCCTCCGGTATCACAGGAGAGATGGCAAGTAATATCAGCTTCTTAGATACTCAGCAGTCGCTTGTTCAAGCAATAGGTGCACAGAATCTCGTATCAAGTAGAGCGCAAGCCAAGGCAGCAAGGATACAGGCTTATGGTAAGGCTGCAACTTCTGCCATCACTGCGGGGCAAGCTGGAGGTTTGTTTGATGGCGCAGCAGGGGGAGTAACAGGTCTTGAGACCAATCGTCCTGACTTTATCTGATAGCACGTAACAATAATTCATAGGAATAATTAAATGTCTAACATTTTTGATCAAAACGGTGCAGAAGGTTCAGAAGGGATGTTCGACATCCAAGGTATTGTTTCATCTGACAGAAAGATGAGAAAGGATGCCGCTCGTATTGCCCGTTTGAAATCTTCAGTGGGTGATTCAAACGTAGGAGAGGCTTATAATGAAGCTTACTCTTCTATCAAGCTAGGTACTAATCCTAAAGATATTGAAGAGACTCTCAAACATGAGTATCTAGTTAAGAAGAACAGAGAGCGTGCTGAGTATATCTTTGACAACGCATCTAGTCTAAATCCTGAAGTTCAACAATCTATTCATGACACTATCGCAATAGATTCTTTAGTAGAAGAGTCTGTTCTTGATGATGATGGTATCAACATGATGTACAGTGAGATCTTTGCTGGCGAGACTCTTGATAACTTTCGTCAACGCGGCGTAGCTAACAAGTCTTACATCTTAGATCAGCTAGAAGAGAACTTTGAAGACAATAACATGATAGAAACTGCTGGTAATTTTATAGCAGATATGCTTGCACCTGATGAAATCAAAGACATGAATGATTATGCTACTTTGATTGGCACTGACTGGGATGGTATGCTAGATGAGATGGCTATATTCCAGACACTCGATCCTGAAGAGCAGAAGGTTGTATTAGAAGAAAGAATGCCTGCTATTATAGCAGCAGCAGATGAGAATCCCTTTGTTGCACGCTCTATTGTTGAGCTGTACTACGCAGATGATATTGTACAAGATCTGAAGATTAAAGCTGCAATGGATTTTTCTGTTCTTGCTCTTGATATTGGACCTATCGTGGGTGCTTTTCTAAAGCTAGGCAAGAACGTAGCTAAAGGTAGATCGTCTGTTAAAGAATTAAAAGATTTAGATAATCCAGAGAGAGCTGGTGCAGAAACAGCAATGGCTGGTGGTGATAGTACCGAAGAGCTGGGCCAAACACTCGATCTGAACAGAGTTGATGCAGCATCTACTGCTAACCCTACACGTATGGAAGGTACGTCTGTATTGAATGGAGCTATGGATGACATTGCCTCTGATGTACAGGAAGCCCGTAAGAGTGTAGCCAATCACTTAATAGAAGATCTTCTACCTACTGCTGGTAACAAGCTGAGCCGAGGTGAGTCTCGTAAGTTGAAAGGAAGACAGCGTAACTTAGAACATGATATTAAGGTAGCAACTGAGAGCCTTGGTAAGGTTACTAAGAAGCAAGTTAAGCTAGGTGTTGCTAAGAAGTCTGTCATAAAAGAAAACATAGCACGAATGAAAGCACAGCTAGATGAAGTCAATGATACGTTATCCCGTAATGTAGACTCACAAGCTGCGTATGGTGACATCTCCCGCTTACAGCAGGGCATAATTCCCGCTAAGCTGAAGGCACAGTTCGATAACCTAGTGAAAGAAGAGTTGTCAAAGAGGACTCGTGTTGTTAAGCAGACAGATTTAGATGTTTTAGATGAGTCTGTTGTAAATTCTAACAGTACAGCAAGGCCAGCCAGAGAGCAGGTTATTGAAGCAGCAGGCGATCCTAAGTTAATGGACAGTCCTGAAGCATTCGGTATGCCTCAAGGGTTGGTTGATACTATTGAAGCATCTGTTAGAGCACCGATGCAAAGAGCTGCTGCATTGTCAGGTGATAATGCTATCGCTGCACTCTCTCCTGAAGAGATGGCAATGGCTCAGACTAAAGCATCAGAGAAAATGAAGCAACGTCTTACCAATTCAGGTAAGGTGGTAGATAGTGTAGAAGTTACAGGCACTACTGATAAAGGATTTAAGATAACAGCTAGAACAAATGATGGTAAAGCGTCTGAGTTTGAATATGACTACACTTTGTCAGATGCTGGTACATTAACAAGTGATCCTGCGTTAGTGAAGAGCAACATCACATCTTCATTGCGTAGTGTATTTTCTCCTGATGTTATCTGGAGAGAAATGCTAGGTGGATTCATTAAGAATATTACATTCGCAGGACAGCAGTCTGCTAAGCTAGCCAATGCTATGTCTAAGAGATACATTGACATAGATAAAGGTATATCTAAAGCTGGACGTATAGAAGTAGACACGTTACTACAAGCTGGTGATGAAGCAGGTACTGTGTTCACATACCAAGAGCTTAGATCTGGCACAGTGGAGCTACATGTTGGTGCTCAAGGTGTTAAGAAAGGATACTCTGATGAGGTTATCGAAGGATACTTCAAGAAGCGTGCCTTCTTTGATGAGCTACATGGCTTCCGTAACGAGATGATGCGTGGTCAGCTTGAGTTCATGGGCTATAAGAATGTTAAGTATACAGATAAGAGTGGCGCAGCAGCTAATCTTGTTGGTAAGACATATGACAACCTTCAAGGCATCCGTACTCAGCTTGATGAAGCAACTGTGTTTGTTCCTGATAACATTGATGGAAGAACTACACGCTTTGTTGAGAAGAACAAGTATGTCATGGATCAGTTGATTGAAGAAGGATACAAACCTGTCAAGTTGATGGATCCTATCCGATTCAAAGATGGTAAGGGCAAGGCTACATGGGCTATGGTTCGTGGTGAGCAGGTAGGAAGCCTTCCTAAGAAGGTGTTGAACTACAGTGCTGGATATACACCTCGTATATACCGACCAGGATATTTCTATGTGAAGAACATGGACAGTGCATCACAAGAAACCTTGTATGCTTTTAAATCTAAAGCTGAAGCACAAGAATATGCTGCTAAAACCATGACAGAAGAGGGCAGTGAGTACAAGAACCTAGCTGTTCGTGAAGATAGAGAGTTCTCTGACCTTGAGAAGCTAACTAATTCAAGCGATATGTTTGGTGGGTTATACACATCTGCTCGTAAGTCACAAAACCTTATGGTTAAGACTGCTGCTGGTGATGTTAGACCAGAACGATTGAATGCAGCTAATGCAACACAGCGTTACATCCAAGGTATCTCTGATATTATGCCAATCAATACATACCGTATGTCTATGATTGAGCAATGGATGAATACTGTTGAGCAAGTAGCTATGGCAGAAGGCAGAGCAGGATTCGGACAAGGTGCTCGTTCATTAGATGCAGCATTAGATCTAAGTCCTGAGTCTATGAAGACTATGAACGATTCTCGTGAGTATCTGAAGAAGGTGTTAAAGATTCCTTCGGATGAAGAGCATAAGTTCGCAGACTTTGTTGCTGGTGTTGGCCGAGGAATGGAGAGAAACTGGGGAGAGAAGGGTGGCAAGGCTAATGAGTGGATACTAAACAACCTTCATAGTAAAGACCCCATGAGGGGATTGAAAGGTGCAACATTTAACCTACATCTTGGTTGGTTTAATGTAAGACAGTTGTGGGTTCAGGCACAGAATGCCTCAATAGCCCTCAGTATGCACCCAGTAAACGGTGTTAAAGCTGTAGCTAAGATGGTTCCTATGAGAGCTGCAATCCTTAGTGATAACCCAGATACATGGAGAGCTATCGCTAAGTCTACGCCGGGTTTAGATGAAGAGTCGTTTGTTAAAGAGATTCAAATGTTTAAGGATAGTGGTATCATGGATGCCATCGTTCGAACTGCGGATTTTGATGCTAACGTATCTGGTATTGGCATGAGTTCAATGAACAGTCTAAGGAAAGCATCTAAGGCTGGCCGTATATTCTACGAAGAAGGTGAACTTGCCTCTCGTATAGTGGCATGGGATATTGCTCGTAGTACTCTGATCGATGCAGGTGAGGAAGTCACTGCTAAATCTTTGACAGATGAAACGATCCGTATGCACATGAACTTGCAGGCAGAGAATGCTGCTGCATGGCAGACAGGTGTACTTGGTATACCTACTCAGTTTGTACAGGTGTTTGCTAAGTTTGCAGAGAACCTTTTACCTAAGACAATGGGTGGTACAGGCAAGTGGACTGCTAAAGAGAAGGCATCTGTT
>Ga0208134_1002293_pt1 | contig 10401 bp, 28 predicted proteins | sample VirMetDEL_Mar_31_FD_184515 | JGI IMG/M metagenome (GOLD analysis project Ga0208134, IMG submission 184515) | Aqueous microbial communities from the Delaware River and Bay under freshwater to marine salinity gradient to study organic matter... | ecosystem: Environmental > Aquatic > Marine >...
TAAGGGTTTGAGATAGGTTTCGTTTTGTTCGGTGTAAACCTTTACTGCATCAAATGAACCGAGCAACAAGGAGAGGGATAGGGTATAGAGGAATTTAAGGCAAAAAAAAGGCCTTAAATGTTAGTTCAGCCTTGGTAGGGGCCGTAAGTTCTGCTAGATAGAATCACCCAACTGAACCAACATTTAAAGCCTCTAGCTAATCTTACATTTTCTATAGAGCCTACCAAAGCCCTTACTACGTCTAGTATTTTACTTAACTATCTTATACAAATCAACTTATTTTAGCTTATAGCAAATTAATCTATTTGTCGTTTATTGTGGTTTGTTGTTAGTTCTGCACATCAAAAAATGGGGTTTATAGTGCTGTATAATATAATTTTACAAGAAGACAGGAAGTATTATGCCCATTGAGAAGCTAGACGACCATAAAGACATGGATTTAACGCCAGAGTATAGAGGGCATGATATCGAAGACTTAATGCACCTTTACTCAGATCAAATTAATCCAGAGCATAAAAAGAGATTTGCTGAAATGGTCGCTTTAGTGTTCGCTAATTACTGTTTTGGCATCGGTTTAGATGCTGAGCCATTAATATTATCCGCAAAGGCAGAACTTGATTCATTCTCGCCACCTGAAACTATCTAGGATAATAGGATCAGTAAGGTTGTTCAGGCGGCCTTACTTTTTTATTAATCGGTATACACGCTATATTGATGTCCATTATTTCCCTACCTTATCGCCAGCGTAAATAAAAGAAGCAGCCCACGCTATAAAAGTAGTAATTAGCGCTGGTATAGTCCACCAGTAAAAACCAGCAGTTATAATTTCGCCGAATATATACGCACCTAGCCAAAGTCCCAAAAACGGTAATAACAACCATAAATATTTCATACTCTACCCCTTTATACTAAGCGCATTTAACGCATCATTGGTGCCGGTGAATAGCTCTGGCGTTTCTTTCTCTTCGTCATCACGATCTTTAATCAAAAATACGCACGGATAGCAAGCACTAAAGGCCGTCTTTCCAAAAAGCATTATTTCTGCTGTTGGATCAAACTCGCTACCGCATTTTGTACACTTAGACATAACCCTACCCTCTAATGTTTATTGTGTTATCCCAGCCCCTCAAGTACTCCTCTACATCGAGGCGCATCTCATCCTTAAAGCTGAGCGGAGGGCGCACAGATTGATATAAGCCCCGTCTCGCTCTCAGCGCTTCCATATGAATAGGTGAGTGAGCTGCCAACCCTCCCAATGAGCCAAGCGCCAAGCTATTCGCCCTCATTTGTGCCGATTGCTGAGCTAGCAAATTATTATGCGTTATCATTTTTAGCTTCCTTGAGAATTTTATACATAGCCTTAACTTCATCAAGCTCAACTCTATGGCTAATTGCGTCAGCCTCTTTTCTTGCTCGAAGCTCGGTGTTTTCTGCCCTTATATGCTCGCCCTCCTCCTTAGTTATCCCCGGCTTAATGTGATCAAAAACTCGACTAACAAAAGAATGCGCTAGCCACCCACCCCCAAACATTAAAATTAAGTTAATAATAAGTTTGTAGCCAATAACGCCACCAACTACCCATAATCCCGCGCCTGTCAACTGTCCAACAAGCTCTTTAATCATTTCTAATTCTTCTAACATAATAATAACCTCTCAATTAATAAAAAAGCCCCCTATCCAAGCAGGGCAAACCACTAGGGGGTGGATTAAAGCTTCATGTACTTCAATGGGTTTAATTCTTTCTTTAGCTGTAAGTCGAGCAATTGGTCAGCGCAGCGGCTTTTATTGAATAGATAGGTTAGATTGCCTCTATTCTTCTTTTCTTGCTCAGCGATGTTTGTACACGTTCTACACGTATCGCTTTGGGTGCCGTCATCGTTGAATGAGTAGCTGCCTAATAAAGGTTTAGACTCTTTACAGTCGGCGCATATTCGTTGTTCGAGTGCTTTCATTTCTTAGTCCTTTTCTCTTTATCCATTTTTTCCTTAATAAGCCCGCGGATATAATAAATCTCTGGGATGCTTTCTTGTTTAGCTTTCGCGGCAATGAACTCTTTATAGTCCGTTGGTATTGCGCCTGATAATCTACTGCCTTTTGATTTGTCGCTCATTTGTAATTCCTATTAGTTTGTCGAGTTGGGATAAGCTTACACACTATTAATGAATAGTGCAACACTTTCCACGCACACAATTAACATTAAATAAATACGTTATGTGTGTTGACAAGGTTAGCTAATAGGTCTATATTAACGGCATGTTAAATAAAGCCACGGAGAAAAATAATGGGTAAGTTCGATAATGAAGACGTACAGGGTATGGGCTACGGTGATGTAGCTTATGAGCCTAAAGAGCGTATAGAAGATGAAACGGTAACGGAAGAAGATAACGCGGACTGGGTTAATGATGAGTTAAAGCTACAGCCAAAAGCTGAATATGATGCGAAGTATGAGGCGTACCTAAAGGAAGAAATGAGATTAGTTGAGGAGAATCTATAATGAAAAGCGAAGATTTTAGAGCGGGCAAGCGATATATCACAGATAACGGTAACATATACCAGTTTATCGAGGCTGCAGCCGAAAGCCGCAGTACGGGGTGGTTCAGTGATCATAATGGTCTCGGGATGCATTGCATGGAGTATAGCTTTTTTTCTCGTAGCGTAAGCGATGCTAAAGCCGCTGAAAGTAAGCCAGAATTCGAGGTAGACGAGCTTATAGAGGTTAGTGATAACCCTGCATTCGATAGAGCAAGATCAGGGTATTTTATTTGTGATGCAAGGAACTCATCTGGCTTTAGTGGTGGATGCCCTTTTGTTATTGTAAGCACTATGACTGGCTCGGTGCTTTCATTTAGCTACGCAAGAAAGCTACAAAAGTACACCATAAAATACGACTGCGTACCCGTAGAGGTAAGCAAGGAAGAGTTTGACCAATACGAAGCCCAACGTAAACGAGTACAGGCAGCAGCTAAAGGCGGTGACTCGTGAAATATTCCGTTATTTTTATTGTGATTGTGTCCTTGGCCGCTATTGTCATGGGTGGGCTTATGTCAAATAAGGCTAAAATAATCTACTCAGGCCAAGCATTCGAGATACAAACAATTAACGGCGAATGCTACGCAAGGGATAAAAAGGTTTGGTTCGGTTGTAATTATTTCTTTAAAAATAAAGTATTGATAAGGGGTGCAAGATGAAAATAGACGAGCGGCACGTATGGAGGGCAGCACTAGCAATAGCAATAATAGTAGCTGCAATATTAATAACGCATGATATGACGTATGGAGCGATGATATGAATATATTTGCGGAGGTGCAAGAAAGTATAAATCGGTGTAGTGAAAAGATGCGCGGTTATAGAGACCAGCAAGCAGGAATCGAGCATAGGGATCAAGGCAAGCAATATAACGATGGTTATAGTTTAGGCCATGAATGCGATGTTATAGCTGAGAAACAAGCACATTTTGACGTATGGGGTAGAGCATGAGCGAACTATTACAAATACAGCAGGCATTGAAGGTTAAGAAAGCCCAGAGGAATGACTTTGGCAAGTATAATTATAGAAGCTGTGAAGATATTCTAGAGGCGCTAAAGGCACCGCTAGCTAAGGCTGAGTGTTACGTGGTTGTATCTGACTCAATAGAAATGGTTGGAGATAGAATTTATGTTAAGGCAACGGCAACGCTTAAAAAAGACGGTAAAGAGATCGAGGCGGCTACAGGTTATGCGCGGGAATCTGTATCTAAGAAGGGCATGGATGAATCGCAGATAACAGGGGCGGCATCGTCATACGCCAGAAAGTACGCGCTTAACGGTCTTTTTGCTATTGACGATACAGAGGACGCAGACACGAAAGACAATTCTAATATTCAGGTTAAGCCAGAGCTGACGCCAGATAATTCCGAGGCTTGGAATAGAGCTATAGGATCGTACAAGGCGAACGGGAATTTAGATATTGTTTTGAATCACATGTCTATCAGTAAGCATAACCGCGAGCTTTTGCGTAGTCAGGGGGTAGCTTAAATGAGCATTGTACTTTTTGAAGATATAACCACAGAGTCAATTCTGCAAGCGCTAGAAGCTGAAGGTAAGCAGTATGATGGGCTTTATGTCGACATGGATAACGCCCCAGAACGCAAATATGTAAAAGATAAAGCGTCCGACATCAACAAGCTTCTAAAGGCGCTAGATAGGGCTAGAATTGATAAATCTAAGGAATACAAATCACAAGTAGAAGCTGAGGCCGCTATTATAAAGCAGCGTCTAGAGGATGCTAACAGACCGTTTTCAATGCTTATTGATGCCCACAAAAAGAAGCGAGACGCTATTCTAGCTGAGGAAAAGCGCATTGCAGACGCTAAAGAGATGGCCGTTAAGTTTGATAATGACCACGAGCTTGCATTGCTGATGGATGAACAGGTGATGTGGGAGAAGCATTTAGCAGAAGAGAATAAAATTAAGTACGAAGCCAAGCTAAAAGAAGAGGCTGTAGCCAAAGCAATAGAAAATCAAAGATTGCTAATAGAGGCAGAAGAGCAAAAGCGCGTAAATGAAGAAAAAGCGCGGCTTGCTAATACTGAGTATTTAAGGTCGGTAAATAGGGCTATATTAAACGAGCTTATAATGATTGGCCTTAATGAAGATGACGCAAAAGCTGTGATCAAGGCTATAGCTGGCGGCACAGTTCCGAACGTATCAATACAATATTAATCAACCAAAGGAAAATAACATGAATATATTTACATTTACGGGCAATTTAGGAAAAGATTGTGAGGTTAGAGCTACCCAAAGCGGTATGACTGTTTGTAGTTTCTCAGTAGCAGTAAAGGCGGGTTATGGAGATAATCAAAAGACTACATGGGTGTCTTGTACGTTATTTGGTAAGCGAGCAGAAGGACAGCTACCGCAATACTTAACTAAGGGAGTGCAAGTCGCTATAAGTGGCGAGGCTTTTCTGGATGAGTGGCAGAAAGACGGCGTAACAAACAAGATGCTAAAAGTAAATGTGGACAAGCTTGATTTAATTGGCGGGGCAGCCAAACCAGCACAAGCACCACAACAGCAAGCGCCACAGCAAGCGGAAGCGTATGACAACCTAGATGATGATATTCCATTCTAACAACAGTCGCGGTTAATAGCCGCCATAATAGAGGGTAAGAAGATGGATCTAAAAGTAAGCGAAGCAGTGGCAGAGTTCTTTATGGATCAGTGTATGGGGGAGACTAGCGGACACATGTCGATGATACCAAACAACCCCGTATTATTTGGCCTGGTATCAGCTCATAGAGCTAGAACAAAAGAAGATTTCGCAGCGTTTCTAATTGACGTGTCTAATCAGTTAATGAAAGTACAGCCATTTTAAATAGCACAGGGAGTAAAGCCAAGGACGGCACATAAATCATTAAAACATGTAATAGTTTCATTTAATGCTTGTAATAGTGCAATAGTTGGGTATAATACTTACATCAACTAGAGAAACGGAGCAAAGCAAAATGTTAAAAATTCAAAACCAAATAAACGAAATATTCGACAACAAAGTAATGACTTTTGCATGTGATTCAGAATTAATGGCTCGATTTAGAGCGGGCAGTTTTTACGCTAAACAGATAGAGTTGGGGCGGTCTGAGCTTGACGCAATAGGAAATGCCGTAAGGGTTTCTTTGTGAGCCGTTACGGGTGGGCTGTAGATGGTTATGGTAAGTGCCACTTATATAAAAAGGGAGATAATAAGGTTTTATTCTCAGGATTAGATGGTGTGAGTGGCTCTGAATTAGTTTGGATTTATGAGGATTTTGGAAAATGACCCCATCACAGCAAGCTAAAGCGGCAGGGCTTAAAAGCCTACAGCAAGTAGTCGCCTTCCACGGCTTAAAGGATAACGGCGAGCCAATGCTAAACATTAAAACGCTGAGAAACTGGCATGAGCATAAGCCCTCGATATTTAAAACTATGTTAATCGGCACTGCTATTCAGATAGAAGGTTACACAAACATTAAAAACCTGAATGCTTATATTAAAAGCATTGAAGCAGAAAACAAAGAGTTGAATGAGGCATGTAACAGTGTCGAGTGGTAATAACCATACAGCTACTAAGAGGTGATTTATGAATAGTATGCAGCTTTATTTAGTGATGGTTGTTTTTCTAATTGTAGCCGCTCTGGTGCTGCCATAACACAGATAAGGGGTAAGTGATGATCAAGATATTTAAAATTACGCTATGCTTAGTTAGAGCAAGTAGCGGAAATCCAGTATTGACAACGGCAACGATTATGCTGTTTTTTGTGATGTTCAACTTAGTTGAGGCTAGCATCGAAGCTCTAATTTTCGGCGAACGGTTCGGGCACTGGCTAGACCCAGTTTTTGCATTAATGTTTATTGGGTATGCGGCGTATGCTGTTTATATTTGTGCGGCAGTAAACAGAAATAATTCACAGGATAGATAACACTATGAAATTAAGCGAAATGGGCTTTAGGGCTTGCGACAGTCAGGGCTGCGGGCATTACAGGGCATCAAGAGGATCAAGATTGCATATGGGTATAGACTTATGTGATCCGTCTGGCGATAGCTTAGAGGTGGGCACTAGCATCGTGTCGGGTCTTAGCGGCGAAGTGGTAACGGTTGGGTGGGCTTACGGCTCAGAAGAAAAGTCGCATATCCGCTATATAGCTGTAAAGTTGGGGGTGTATTACTGCCGTATATTCTACATCACGCCATTAGTAAGCGTTGGCGACAGAGTAAAGCCAAATGATGTTATTGGCATATCTCAATGCTTAGGCGAGTTCTACGAAGGCATAACCGAGCATGTACATATTGAGTTTTACAAGCTGGTCGATCCGTTAGGCGGTGAACACGACAAGAATAATTTTGCTTATATTGACCCTAAAATAGCACTAGAAGTAATGGGTGGCGCGTAGTAAAACAATCACATAATAAAACATTGCGGTATTGGTGATATTGAAATGGCGGCAAAAGTAACAATACAGTTGAGCGCGAAAGATTTCAAAAGCATGGCCGATTATTTGGCTAGGCATGAAGGTGATATAGCACATGATCTTGATGACTTTGGGGACATTAAAGGGTTGTACGAGGCTATGTTTGAAGAAGAGCCAAAGAAAGACTAGGACGCATAACCTATTAATGTGCTGCGGCACGAGATAACCAAAAAGGGCGGTGCAGTATGACCGTCAGAACTATTAAGTTGTTAGCTGTAATTGCTGGCGACACACTGCCGGAGAAAAGAAAATGAGCATATATCAATTTATGAGTAATAGCCCGTACTTGACATTCTTTCTTGCATTGTTTGCTCTTGCGGCCTTTAAATATATTCTGGTTTTTTGTGTGAATAGGCCGCTAAGAAGTAGAAACATAAGATTGCATGGCTGGCCGCCGAAACATTGTGACGCTGATGGTGACTTTAAGCAGGACGATGAATAATGACAGCTAACCCTGCCATAGCTGGCAAAACACAATTTAAAATTAAACTAAGAGATTAAATATTATGAATAAATTAAAAAGAACCGCGTTTGTTTTGTCCGCGCTGATGGCGTTGTTAGTCGTTTCTGGCTGTGAAGACGATGCACAAATTGCAAGTAATAACTTAGCAAAAGCAGCCGATAATTTTGAACTAAACCGCCGTATTATTTTTATAAATACTTGGACTGACACGCAACTTCAAATAATTGAGGGGCGATGCAATATAGACTATGGAAACAGTCGCACATCGGTTATATGCAAGATTGGCGATGGTGAATACAATCGTAGCTATATTGGAAACAGCGGGCAAGTGACGGCTATGGTTGAGCAGCTAGAGGGTGTGCCAGTTAATGTTTACCACTACCGCAGAACATTTAAACCGCAATCAATTATTCCTGATATAGATTTTCGTGGAAGCTCTAAAGCTGTAATTAACGCGGTGACACCAGATAAGAACGACTAACCTAATAATTAGCGGCTGCGTTTTTCGCAGTCCGAACGAAGCACAGCGTAGTGACTAGATTACGTTGTTATGTTGCACTGGCACAGACTAGGAGAATAAATTGATTAAATTAATGCAAGGCGATTGCCTTGAGAAAATGAAAGAAATACCAAAAGGCAGTATTGATATGGTGTTGACCGACCCTCCTTATGGCACTACAGCCTGTAAGTGGGATTCTATTATACCACTTGAACCAATGTGGGAACAGTTGAAGCGAATTATTAAGCCTAATGGCGCTATTGTTATGACTGCTAGCCAGCCGTTTACCAGTGTGTTAGTTAACAGCAACTTAAGGTGCTTTAAGCATGAGTGGGTGTGGGAGAAAAATAGGGGAAGCAATTTCGGTGCTGCTAAGTACCAACCACTAAAAGAGCATGAGAGTGTTTTAGTTTTTAGTAAAGCTGGCGGGAAGGTCAATTATTACCCAATAAAAGAGCCAAGGAAAGGGGCGGGAGCAGATAGAGTAAAGTACGAGTTTAATGGGAGCAATACAGGTAAGCGTGACGCTTATAATAGTTTTGTAGATAACCGCAAGGGACATAAAGAGGATGCTCTGCGCTATCCTAGCACAATACAAAAGCACAACACGCAAGTTGGATTGCACCCAACACAAAAGCCAGTGTCGCTAATGGAATACCTAATTAAAACCTACACCAACGAAAGCGAAACAGTTTTAGATTTTACAATGGGTAGCGGTACTACTGGTGTAGCAGCTAAAAACCTAAATCGTAGCTTTATAGGTATAGAGCTGGATGAAGAATACTTTAAGATTGCACAAGATCGTATTAGTGCAACATAACACTACGAAACACGGGAAACATTCACGAATTAACGCGAGTAATCACCATGATTGATTTTCTAGAAGAGATAACCACAAATATCCTATCTGCTTGTCGATTACATTAACGAAAACCGCCCAGTAACAGGCTTAGTAATGAATAGGGTAAGTCTGTTTCAAGGGAACGATACACTCCACTAAGGGTAAATAATGGCTAAGACAAAGACGGTGGCAGAAAAGAAGCATCTAGGTATTGTCGCTGAGCTTGGATGCTGGGCTTGTAGGAAGATAGGGTTTTACGATACGCCGGCAGAGATACACCACGTATCAAAAGGCGTAGGCAAAGGACAGAGGGCTAGCAATTACGAAGTTATCCCATTATGCCCGCACCACCATCGTCTAGGTGGTTACGGCGAGGCCATACACAGCGGGCGTAAAGCATGGGAAAGTCAGTTTGGCGATGAATTAGAGCTACTTAAAGAGGTTATGGCAGAAATATGAGCGAACACGACCAACAAGCAGCAGTAGTGAAATGGTTTAAAATGCAGTATCCAGAATACAAAGATTGCATCATGGCAATCCCCAATGGTCAAATGCTGGGAGGCCGCAATAAGTTTGCAATGATGAAAAAGCTAAAACGCGAAGGCTTTAAGAATGGGGTTTCCGATTTGTTCATAGCAGTTCCGCGCCAAACCAAGCATGGCGATAAGTGCGGGTTATGGCTAGAAATGAAAGACGCTGGAAAAACGCGATGCAGTGTAAGCGATGAACAGCAAGCGCACTTAGATTTAATGATTAGCATGGGTTACGAAGGAATATGGGCAGCTGGATCGGATATAGCGATGGCTGCAATAAAAGTATATATGAATGGTTAGGTTAGAAAGCAGGGTTAATTAGTAGTATAATATAGGCTGTTTAGATGAGGGTGTCAGCTGGACTAGCTCAACGAAGAGCAGCCACGTGATGCGAAAGATTGTGGGTTTAAGTCCCGCGCCAGTGTGACCGATATTCGAATAGGTTCGGCACTCTCATTCTAAGCAGCTTAACAACAGGGGGCTTTATGAGCTGGCAAGACGTAGTAAAAACTATTGCACCAACACTCGGCGCTGCTTTAGGTGGGCCTATGGGTGGAGCGGCTACTAAATTCATTGCTGATAAGTTGCTAGGCAACCCCGATGCCAGTGAGGATGAGGTAGAAATCTTTATGCTTGGCTCATCTTCTGCTGATATGTTAAAGCTTCAAGAGCTAGATAAAAGCTTTAAACTGGAAATGAAGAAACTGAAAATTGACGTTTTCGCGCTGGAAGTGAAAGATAGGGATAGCGCGAGGGGTTTATACAAGGTTAACATTTGGCCTCAGATTGTATTGTCAGCGATGTTTATATTAGGCTACTTTACTATTGTTTACTTATTATTTTCTGGCGGTGTAGACATAAAAGACTCAATCCGAGATGTTTCCAATGTTCTACTCGGCGTAATGACAGCAGCAATACCACAAATATTAAACTTCTGGTTTGGTTCAAGTTTGGGGTCGAAAGAGAAAACCGCAGCATCATCAAATAAATAGGAGGGAGTCATGAGTATATTAAAACCAAAAGATAAAGCGAAAGCACCTAAGCGGGTAGCAGCCAAGAAAGCAGCCCCAAAAAAGGCCGTT
>Ga0208134_1002296_pt1 | contig 10394 bp, 20 predicted proteins | sample VirMetDEL_Mar_31_FD_184515 | JGI IMG/M metagenome (GOLD analysis project Ga0208134, IMG submission 184515) | Aqueous microbial communities from the Delaware River and Bay under freshwater to marine salinity gradient to study organic matter... | ecosystem: Environmental > Aquatic > Marine >...
TAATCTACCTAACACATCATCAGGTAAAAATTCTGCAAGGTTTGCATAATGCTCGTCACCACCTTCTGGTGATGCAGCTTGTGGATCTAAATCAATATCAACTGATCCATCTTCATTTTCTTGAATATCAACAGGTTCAAGAGATTGTTCATCAATCTCTATTTCTTCATTTACCTGTTCTTTAAGTTCATCAGGTCCTGGAACCTCAAATTCTTTTCGAACCTCGTTTGGAAGTGCTTTGTCTATGTCTGCCATTATATTTTTTCTCCGTATGTTCTACCTCTTTAACAGTATTATAAGAAATATTCAACCCCTGAGGCATGGGTCCGGATTCCGGAGGAATAGTCCTAGTTAGTCTTTTAATCATTCTCTAATTCTTTTGAAGCTTGTTTAACTGCTTCACCAAACTCATAACCATCATCCATAAGTTCCTCAACTCTTTTTCTCAAAGAGTTAGATCCTTCGCTATAGCCCATACGACCACCATTAGCCATTTGAGGAATTTCTATAACTTTATCCTCTTTAGGAAAATACGTATCTGCAAATTTATCTATATCCATACCAGTACCTTCTTTACCACCTAGTTCAATATACTTACCGGTGACCATTGCATTATATTTAGTGTCACCCCCTTTTAAAAAATTAACTCTACCACCAATAGAATACTTATTAAGTTCATCTTGATATTCTTTTATTTTCTTAGAAGCCATGACTCCGGCATCTCCAAACAATGGTCTAATAATCTTCATGTATTCAGCTTGAGATATTTCATTATTGTCTAATGCTTTTTTTGAAAACTCACCTACTAAATTAACATATGTTTTAGGACTAAACATATTAGCTGCAGCTTTTGTATTAAGCATGTCTAATGTTTTAGAATAATTTTTAGGTTTTTTTGGTGGTACTAGGTCCATTACAGAACTCCTGCAATGCCGCCTTTAGCTCTTTTTAATTTATCTTCTTTTGCTTTTTGAATCATTAGTCTAAGCTTTCTAATCATTTCTGGATCTGTTGTTGGTCTATTAATTAATTCTTCATTATAAATATTTGCACCTTGACCTGTTGTTGTATCCATCTGCATTGATCTAGATGGTGCAACAATTTCTTGTTTAGGTGTACCTTGATTATAATTTACTCTACCACCCATAGCATATTGTTTATCCGGATTCCCGACTCCGTAACCCAACATATCTCTTACTTCATCAATTTCAAAGTTTCCTGCTTCAGGATCATCTTCAATGTAATAAATAGGTTTACGTGACCAGAAAGTTGCATCTTCATTTATTGCAAAGTCACCTGGTTTGTATCCTGATGCTAATTTAATTGATGGTGCTTTTTCTTTTTTACTAAAATAATCTTTTGAGAAATCTTCTATTGTTCCCTCATATCCGTTCTTAACGGCGTCTTGAAATTCTTCAAACATTCCACCTAGTTCTAATTCAAACTCTTCTTCAGGAGTCTCACTAGCCATTTGCATAGTATCCAAAGATTTAATACCACCCATATCATCGTAATCTTCAGGATCAGCCGGTAAATCTTCAGGTATATCACCTAGCTCAATATTTCTGAGCATGTCTTTTAATCTTGGATCGTTTTCGTCTATTGCCATAATATCTAATAATACACTTTTTGTGTCTGCTGTAAAGGTTCATCTTCATAATCTTCAGGGTGATCAATTAAACCACCTTGTCTGAATCTCATTACTGCTTGAGTCATAGAGTCAACTAAGTCATCATGATCTCCATAAGGAAATGCAGCGCATTCTTCAATTACTTCTTGTGCAAAATCCATATCTTTAGGAGCATATATTCTCCCAGACTCAAATAGAGGTGATACAGAATTAACACGAGTATGCTTATCATTACCTCGTGATGGTGTAAAGTTAATTACAGGGATTCCAGATTTTCTTAATTCATAAGTTAAAGGGAGCCCTGATGCCTTGCTCTCTACAATCACTGTTTCTGGATTCCAGTAGCCGTATTGATCTAATGCAATACGCCTTAGTTCTGGAAACTCGTACCGACCTTTTAAAGAATCCAGCAACAGGAGACAGGGACCAGAGTCTTCTGTTGGATGAAATACACCCCAGGTAGTAATGGCGCTGTAGTCGGCAGTTTCTTTTTTCATAAAAGCTGTGTCGTAAGATTGAATAACGTGTTCTAATGGTGGTAAATCTTTTTCCCAATCCTGCCACCATTCTCTTTTAATTAATGCACCCTCGTCTCCTGTTGGGTTCTGCATGTATTGTGCATTCCATTTTGATAAGGGTATAGATGCTTTAACTGATTCAAGATCTTCAAGACTCCAATATTCCGGCCATAATGGTTTTCCAGTTGGCATGATTGCAGGGAATTGAATAAGTTCCCACTGATCTGCTTTAGCTTCTTTTTGTGCTTTAAGTAATCTTCCAGCTAAATCTTTTTCATTCCATCTAGTCATTACAATAATAATTGTTCCACCAGGTTGTAGACGTTGACGTGGACCAGATGTATACCACTCATAAGTTCTTTCCAAAGCTTGAGCATTCATTGCATCTTGCTCAGTGTGTGGATCATCAATAATTAAAAGATCGGCACCCCTTCCAGTAATTGCAGAACCAACACCGGCAGCATAGTATTCACCACCTTGTTGGGTTTCCCATTTACCAGCAGCTTGAGAATCTTCTTTTAATCTTGTGTCAAATACTTCTTTATACTCAGGTGTATCCATAAGTTGTTTTGCTTTACGTCCAAACCTTACAGATAATTCAGTTGTGTTAGTAGATTGAATAATTTTTAATTTAGGATTTCTACCTACCATCCAAGCAGGTAATAGATATGATGCAAACTCAGACTTTGTATGTCTAGGTGCCATATTGATAATAACACGTTTTGTTTTACCAGTTGCAATATCATTAAATTTTTTAGCAACCTGTTTATGGTGACTACCTTCAATAAAATCTGGCCATACATGTTTAACGAAAGCCATGAAGTCATTTTTGACATCAGCTTGTTTTTTCTTATCTTTCCACTTAGCCATATAAATAGCTAATTGTCTTTTTACATCAGGTGGTAATTTCTCAAACTTTTTTAACTTATCTATATCCATAAATGCATTCCAAAAAATTTTCTAAAAAATTTTTTCATATGTGTTTTTAGAACCTAAAAGTAATTTCTAGCTATAAATATCTAAAAGCTTATATATTATCAAACTATTAGGATCCCTTTTTAAGTAGGGGTATAACTTAATAAGCAAGAAAGTTCAAATATATAAACAGGCTTGGTACCTCTATCAAAAATGCGAGCGAGCGAAGCGAGTGAGCCGGAGGCCGAAGGCCGACGTTACAGTTCCGGCGCCGCAGGCGCCTGCGACATTTTGTCGCATGCGACACTTTGCCGCATGTGACATATAACCACATTGGAGATGTGTTCTGTTATCTAAGCACAATCATTACAATATCTTTTATCGCTTAATGATCTGCTATCGCCTTTGATGTATTCGCCACAACATCTACAGTGTGTGAATTCATCTTTTGGGTTTGAATTATCTTTTTTCATATTTCTCCTTTTTAGTTAATGTGGAATAATAACACATGGCGCCGTTAGGCGCCATTGTCAATATTGTCGCAGTTAAAACTGTTCTTCTAATAACTGTCTTCTTTCCAAATGATCAATTAAATCAAATCCTTCTGGAGAAGAATTTTCTTCATCTTCATCTTCTAAATCTTCCCATACATCTTGATCTTCAGCAACATCTTCTAGTAAGTTGTAATCATTTTCGTAATCCATTTTTTTCTCCTATAAGTTAATAACCGTATAATAACACATGGCGCCGTTAGGCGCCATTGTCAATATTGTCGCAGTTAGTCTAATAACACCATGTAAGCTTCTGCATTATTTTTTCTAAACCAATTAATATTTTCTCTGACTTTGTCCCAAAGTTTAGAACCACCCCAACCCAATTTTTTATCTTCTAAGGTTGCGCTATATTCATAATAAAATATAGCGTCATGTTTAGTAGCTTCTTCTCTAGTTAGCATTACAGATTCGCCTGTAAATCTATTTGATCTTTTGTGTGTTTTTTGTTCTGTCATATTTCTCCTTTATTGTTAATAAAAGTATAATATCACATGGCGCCGTTAGGCGCCATTGTCAATATTGTCGCAGTTAAAATGGGATAGTGTCGTCGTCTGGATTAGCTAAGGCGTCCTCTTTTTCTCTTAACTCAGTAATCTCATCTTGAATTTTATTCATCAATTCAACAAGGGCTAATCTTTTTGCTTGAATTACTAATCTTTCTAATGTGTTTTCTGTAGTCATTTTTATTTCTCCTTTTTAGTTAATATGTTTGCATTATAACACATGGCGCCGTTAGGCGCCATTGTCAATATTGTCGCAGTTATCTTTTACTATAACTAAATTCATGTATGCCAACATAGTAACCATTAGCCACTAAATAGTTATATAAATTTTTACAAGTCTTTGGTGCTTTCTTATCATCTATAAAATTAAGCACAGCTTTTGCAAATGATGTAAAACCTGTCACTCTAGGATTTGTCATCAACATACCTGTTGTTGCTTGTCGCTCTAATGCTTGCAACAATAGTTCCTGTTGAAATGTATAACCTGTTGGCATTACTGTATCGGCTATTTTTGTTTGTGTCATATTTCTCCTTTTTAGTTAATGACACATCTTACAACAATGGCTCGTTAAGAGCCATTGTCAATATTGTCGCAGGGTATTATTTTAGTTTGTATATATGGTTGACCTCTCCAATCTGTAGTCTGTTCCTTGACTACATCAATCGGAGTTTCAAGTGGCTCATTTCTTGGGTGTAAGTTTATAAACTCATTCCAATTTGCTTGAGCAAAGTCATTCCAACAACCTTGACTACAAAAATGAGAATACATATTATTCTCATTCCAACTAGTCTGTGCAACTTTTTTAGTTCTTAGAACCTTTGAACCTTTGACACCTCTTATTCTATCTTGTGTATGGTGGGTGTGACACTTTGGACCATGGCACCAATTAAACTCACTCATGATTTATCCCCCTCTGTCATTTGAAATCTAGCCAAAATTTTAGCATGGCTTTCCAAAGTTTTTTCAAGTGTTGAAATTCTATCTTCTAAGAATTTAATCTTGTTGCGTTGCATATTGATATCTTTATTTCTGTCTATTGTTTCAAAGTGTAGTTCATTCATCTCAGCCATTATTTACCCCTCTTAAATGATTTGGTTAATTGTTTTTGTTTAAAATTTTCAATATCTTTTTGTCTATCTGAATATTGAATTAACATAAAACACACAAATACAAGTGTGGGAATTCCCACACTTGCAATTAAAAAAAATGTACTGCTAGACATTATTTAACCTCACTTAAAAAATAGTTAACTGCAGTTGTGTATCTATTTCTATATAAATCAAAAAATGTAATACATCTTTGTCCATTCTTAGAAATAAACTCTTTTGATTCTTTGTCGAATTTACCAACTCTAATATCAAACTTTTGATATTTTTTCATAAACCAACCCACTCGTATTATTTGATTGTCTTTCATTACTTTCTCCTATTGTTTGTTATGGTCGTATTATAACACAATGGCGAGGTTGTCGCCATTGTGCAGATTGTCGCAGTTTAATTTATAGCTTGTTGTTCAGCTAATAATTTTTTTGCGATTGCAATTTTTTCATCTCTAGTTTGCTCAACATCATCTGTTAAAAGGTCGGCTAGATTAGTCGGACTATAAATTGAAAGTGCCATTGTTGAGTGTGCGTCTAATACACTTTCATTCAATGCTACTTTTAATTTGTCAGCTAAATCTTTTGCTTGGTCAAAATATCTATAAGATTTCAAGCCTAGTTTTAATTTATCCATTTTACCATTTACATGGTCAAATAGTTTTTTGTGTGCCATGATGACATTTTCTTTTGCAACTTCAAATGATTTAAACCACTCATAGTTTTCAGTATCAGTTTGAAACATACGATTATGACAATAAGAACTACCAATGACCCAAAGTTTAAAATCATCTTTCCATGCTTGTCTATGCTTGATACCTTGATTTCCACTTACATCATTATTAGTGTTATTATATCCTAAATATTTATCAATATTACTTTCAGCAGTATAATAACTTGGACTTCTTTTTTCATAATTATCATTAAGTCTAACCTTAAAATCTGGGTCAAGACCTTTTGATTTTAACTCATCTCTATAATAAGAAATTAAAAATTCCTTATCAGCTTTAAATTTAATATGAACATCATCTAAAACTTCTTTTGGATTTCCATTATAGTCGGTGTCCATACGAGGTGTTTCATTTTGAACATGGAAACAATTATCATGGTATAACTCTCCACCATTTCTCTCTCCATATTTATTCATCATAGAACGAACTGTATCAACATCTTCTTGAGGTTGATGAAACCTTACAAGTTGCTCTATTTTTGTTTTAGCAATAGAACGCATATCATCATAAGTTTTAATTGCGTCAGTATGTTGTGTTTGATACTTTGAATTATTTTCAAAGTGTTGTTGAAAAACATCAGCAATAACTTTTCGTTTTTCACTATTTAGTGTTTGTCGTTTTTCTGGCATTTTACTCCTTTAGTTGATTAAATTGTATAATAACACAATGGCGATTTACTCGCCATTGTGCAAAGTGTCGCAGTTAATGTATTTCTAATGGTGTTAATTTATTCATGTTTTTAAAATCAACATCTAATAGTAAAGTAGGAAATTTTTCTCCTGCAAATAAAACCAATCTCTGTTCAACATCATTGTGAGGAAATTGGTGTGATACTATTACAATCTTACCTTTTAATTGTTTCAAAATATCTTCTGGGATATATTGATTTTTATTTTTCTTTTTTGCAATTTTATTCAGTTCTAATAAATCATCTGAATGTATAATTGTGTAAGTTTTTTTATTCATTTTTATTTCTCCTTTTTAGTTATTAATAAAAGCATTATACCATGTTTCACGTGAAACATAAATATGACACATTGACGCATGGAGCCTGCGACATTTTGTCGCGCGACAATCTGTCATGTTGACAGGTTTTTGTGTTAAGCGTCAAGCTTCAGGGTGCGACAATAAGGACAATGTATTCTAATTTTTGTTTATGCTATAATTGGTTTATGTTTAATTTAAATAAATATGAAAGCCAAAAAGATATTTGGGAGTCGCCATCATTAATAGATGATGAAAATGATAGTTATAACTATTATGGAACATTCCCACTTTATTGGTACTGCGACAATTTGGAGAATTTAGATTTAGATCAAATCTGATAGTATTCAGTTTCAGCCTCATTTGTAAGTTTATCGCTGAAAAAAACTATAAACTTACGGGACTATGGCTTGAAAGGTTTGACTCCGAGTAAAGCCCACTGATCCCTGATCCAATTGACACTAGTTGGACGCAACTAGTAAGGTGCTAAAATGCCTGTTGGATCTGGGATCAGTCAAAATGCATGTTCAGATCGCTGTAAGAAAAAACAGTCTGGCTTTGGTTGGTCCACTTTAGAATGATTCTAAAAAAAAAATTAAAAAAAATAGCAAGCGTCAAGCAGCAAGCAACAAGCGTCAAGCTGCGACATTATATACATTGACGCCTGGGTTAGGATAGTATAGGATACGGTTGAAAGGTATAATTATGGAAAACAATGAAATAAATGAAAGATCAGTAAACCCGCTAATTAGAATAGCGACAGCTATAGAAGAGATCCTGAGACTGGTGAAGCTGGACCAGGAGAAGATGGAGAAAAGGTTCGCGGATGAAGATAAAAAATAATGATTTGCTGCCATGGTTCACTGAGGACCATGGCGCACTGCCGGCCAGTTACCTGGCCAGCTGTGAAGATTTTTTTAAAAGTATAAAGCGTCAAGCATCAGGGCACAAGCTGCGACAAATTGACGCAGGACAAAATGTACAATTGACTAGTAGTCAACAAGCATCAAGCAACAAGCCGCGACATTTTGTACAATGTTACACACCCGGAAAACGTGTTAAAAATAGATTCAGGAGGAAAATATGAAAATAACAGAAGCAAAAAAAATTACAGAGTCGTTAACAAGAACTAGTAAAATGCCGGGCTTATCTTATAGCCTGCCAGCGTGGGCTTGCCAAACTGGCGCGAAGCTTAGGAAGGTTAAGACCTCACCATGTTATGGTTGTTATGCAATGAAAAACAATTATATCAGGTACCCAGCAATCAAAGCGGCCCAGTACAGAAGACTGGACGCCATCACCAACCCGCTATGGGTTGAAGCAATGGCTGCACAAATTAAACGTCAAAAATGGTTTAGATGGCATGACGCTGGAGACCTTCAGTCTCATGAGCATATGCAAAAAATTATAGAAGTATGTAAATTGACACCTGATACGAAGCATTGGCTGCCCACACAAGAGCGACAATACCTGCCAGCACCTGAAGATGTACCGGACAATTTAATTATAAGATTATCCGCTGCGCGTGTTGATGGGACCGCTGGCAACGCCTGGAGCCACAGCTCAACGGTTGTAACAGATGGAAGCTCCAGCTGCCTGGCGCCTACACAAGGCGGAAAGTGTTTAGACTGTAGAGCATGCTGGAATAAAGATATAAAAAATGTTAGTTATGGTAAACATTAATGCACGTATTTAGACATCCAAAATTTTATGAAGAGTACAGACAACGCGCAAAAAAAGAACAGCGCGAACAAAAACTAAAACAACAAGCAACAAGCAACAAGCAAGGAGGTAATGATGAGCAGCAAGCAACAAGCAAGCGACAAGCGTCTAAGTCGACAAGCGATTAAGATCCATGAAGCCTGGGCCTTTCAAAACGGTTATAGGCAACAAGCAGCAAGCACCCGGATCCAGGGTCCTAGGTACAATGGTTCCGATTACGTGAAACGTGCGACAAATTGTCGCGCGTCAAAATGACGCATGTGGCGATAGGCCACAAGCGTTCTGCAAAGCGTCAAGCAACAAGCAGCAGGGGTCAAGCGTCAAGCGCCAAGCAACTCTAAAAAAATTTTGATGTCAGGAAAACCCTGAAGCATTGGTTCATGGACCAGGCCTCCGGCTGCCAGGTCCCGGATTCTTTTACCCTCATAAAGTTTTGGCCTCTTGCAAGAGGCATCCAGAACCAGGATAAATGTATTGATAGGGTGTTTAATATGAAAGGCTATTTGGTGTGGAGAAAAGGTAATCTTGTTGGTTTTTGTATACTTTAATTCAACAGTGAAAAAGACGCCATTATTATTATAACCCAATAGATCGGGAGTACCAGGAACGCTAAGGTTTTCAATCCTAATCCAGGATATTTTAGTAAGATTTCTTTTAACTTGTGCATAAAATTTGGTCTCAGGTTTCATTAGTTTTTTAGACTAACAGTAGTCTTAAATTTTTTTTAAAACTTCACCCATTTTCCAAGTTTCAGGCTTGATAGTCATAACAAGTCGGTGAGTTTCTCTAGCTCCCAATAATTTATTTTCCATCATTTGTAAAGAAGTAATATCAAAATGTTGTCCATCAGGAAGACGGACTTGAACTCTAGCCTCTTGTGCTACAGGAGACTTCATCATTTTATCTAGTATCTGTCTTAACGCTTTTCCACTTAACATAATTTTATAAAAACAAAGGGGGCTCAGTATCTATTCCAATGGTATATCTCCCAGGAATCTCGTAAGCCAACCCCCCTTGCCCAATCAACAACAATAGAAGTTATCAGGTGAACCAGAATAAATTGGTTAATGTTTTTAACCTGATTACTATTGCTATATTAGCATTGTTATGGTAAAAATCAATAGAAGGAAACATTATGTCACAAGATAGAAATTATAAATATGACGGTAAATCTAGACCAAGTAATGCTATATATGAAAAAAGATGGAATGAAATATTTGGTAATTCAGTGAAAGTAAAAGATTTAAAAAAATTATTAAAAGAAAAAAATGGGACTACCAAAAAAACTAACCGAACAACAGATTAAATTCGCAAATTTATTAATAGCTGATGAAGGTAGAAAAACTGCTACTCAGTGTGCAATAGAAGCGGGTTATGCAAAAGATTCAGCTAGACAAGCTGCTAGTATATTACAAAATCCAAAAAAATATCCATTAGTAGTTCAATACATAGGTGAACTTAGGGCTGAATGGCAGAAGAAATTTGAAGTAACTTTTGGAAGTCATATAACAGAACTTGCTAGATTAAGAGATGAGGCTAAGGATAAAAAAGCTTGGTCAGCTGCAGTTAACGCTGAAGTAGCTAGAGGTAAAGCTGCAGGTTTATATATTGAACAGAAGATTATCCGTACTGGTAAATTAGAAGACTTATCGACAGAAGAATTAGAATCACGGATGAAACAAATAATTGACGACTATTCTCCGATTCTAGAGGGAGTTGAATTCGAAGAATTAAAAGAAA
>Ga0208134_1002297_pt1 | contig 10388 bp, 9 predicted proteins | sample VirMetDEL_Mar_31_FD_184515 | JGI IMG/M metagenome (GOLD analysis project Ga0208134, IMG submission 184515) | Aqueous microbial communities from the Delaware River and Bay under freshwater to marine salinity gradient to study organic matter... | ecosystem: Environmental > Aquatic > Marine >...
GGAAGATTGTTACTGATTGGTATATCGATGATTTAAAAAGTTTTAATTATCAGTTTTAAGGAAACACAATGAATATAGTTTTACCAATTGCTGGATTAGGTCAAAGATTTAAGAATGGTGGATATGAAACTCCTAAGCCATTGATTAAAATGGATGGTGAGTATATGATAGAAAGAGCAATGAAATCTGTCGATTACTCAAATTCTAAGTTATTTTTTATAGTTAGACAGGAACACATTGAACAATACAAGATAGATTCTATACTAAAAGAGAAATTCGGTGATGACATACACGTGGAATCAATTGGATACACTACAGATGGTGCACTTTCAACCTGTTTGTTAGTAGAAGAACATATCGATAACGATGAACCACTTATAATATTTACTCCTGATTGTTACTTTGAACCAAAATTTGTAGCACCTACAGAAAATAAAATTGATGGAATGGTTGTAACATTTAATTCTGATAGCAATGCTCATAGTTATGTTAAAATAGACGACAGAACAGGATATGTAATCAAGGCAGCAGAAAAGGAAGTAATAAGTAATGATGCAGTAGGTGGTCTATACTATTACAAAAAAGGTAGTGATTTTGTAAAATACTCACGAGAGACGATTAAAAAGAATATTAGAACTAATAATGAGTTTTACATATGTCCTGTTTTTAACTATCTGATACGAGATGGGGGTAAAGTAGGAATTGAAAAAAATACAGAACATCTCATACTCGGAACACCACTTGATATTTCAAAACATTATCAAAATAAAAGACTCAATATCGCAGTATGTTTATCAGGAGTATTGAGAGATTGGGAAATTTCGGTTCAAAGTTTAATAGATAAAGTATTAGGTAATCACAATGCTGATTTATTCATACACACTTGGGAAATAGATGAAGAGTTTACAGATGACAAGTGGGGGGTAAATGATGATGGGGTGTATACTGATGAGGGTGCAACGGATGCTGATAAAGATAGGCAGATAGTTGATGATACACTAAATGTAATAGATAATTTGAAAGAGAGTGGTGTTACCAAGATAATTGAAGAAGAAGTTAGAAGTATGTGGGAACAAGGTGTTAATTCTGAAAAGGTTAGTGATGTTGGTAATGGGAGTTACACTCACGATGATGGATTTTCTGCAAAAAGAAGGTTAGTTGAATACCGAGTGGATAATCAAAATTGGCCAAAGATTAAAGAAGAATTAAAGTCAATAAGAAGTAGGTTAGGTCCTCGATATCAAAGAGCTTGGTCACCACATAATTTTAGTTGTTGGACTCATTCCTTATACGAGGCTAATGATATAAAAAATCAATATATTCAAAAAAATGGAAAACATTATGATTTAGTAATAAGGTTGAGAACGGAGATAGAATTTTTATTTCCAATATCAGAGGACTACCTACGAGAAGTTAAGGACGAACACCTTATTTCAATTCCAAATCATGCTGACGATGGAACAGGTAAAACTATAAATGACCAATTTGCCATAGCAGTTGCATCAAAGATGGATTACTATTGTAATATAAAAAATGTAGTAGACAAGTATCCGGCAAAACGATTGAAGGCCATGAATCCACATCATTTATGGGGTAGACATTTAGATGGGTTTAAAATTCACAGACCACAGATGCCATATTTACTACGAGGTATGTTCCCAAAAGGTTTTAGTCGTATCAAGGGAGAATTTAGAACTAAAATGAAAAAGTGGTGGGAAAAACTAACAGAAGAACAACAACTTCTGTATTCAAAAGCTTGTAGAAAGTTTTTTAGAGGACTAAGATGAGTGTAAAAACTATATACAAACCTTGGGGTAGAGAGGAATGGTTAGAATTAAATGACAAGTATTGTTATAAAAGAATTTATATTAATGCTGGAACAAAAACAAGTTACCAATATCACGAGATGAAGTTAGAAACTAATTACCTAATAGAAGGCACAGCTGAATTTTGGTTAGAAAATGATGAAGGTGTGGTCGAGAAAACAATAGAGGAGGCTGGATACTTCGTTACTGTAAAACCATTCAGAAAACATAGGGTGGTTGCAATTACTGATATAATTTTACAAGAAGTTTCTACTCCTGAAGTCAATGATGTAATTAGAATAGACGATGATTCAAATAGAGAAGATGGTAAAATAGAGCATGAACATAAAAAACCTGCACTTTGTATATTAGCAGCTGGACTTGGTAGTAGGTTAGAAAATTTATCAGAACATATTAACAAGGGATTATTACCATTAGATAATAAAGCTATCATATCTCATATTATAGAAAAGGTATCAATCGATTATGATATTATTGTGGTGTTGGGATATAGGGGAGATATGGTAAGAGAATATTGTGAGTCGGCACATTCAGATAGAAATTTTACTTTTGTTAATGTTGATAAATATGAAGGTAAGGGAACAGGACCTGGTTATTCAATCAAACAGGCCAAAGAACATTTACAACGACCATTTATTTGGGTAACCGCCGATACAATAATTACAGATGATTTACCGAAGCTTGATAGTAATTGGTTGGGTGTATATCCAACTAGCATACCTGAGTTATATGCCACTGCACAAGTAGAGAATGGTGAGGTAATTAATTTTAAAAATAAAAACAAAAATGGTTACGATAATGCATTCATTGGTTTAGCAGGAGTTTATGATTATGAAACATTTTGGAATCAATTAGATATACAAAAAAACAGCGAATGGGTAGATAGAAAAGGAATAATTCATAGTGAAGGTAGTGAAATAGTAAGTGCATATCATGATGTAAGTTCTTATTCACAGATGAAAGCAAAACAATTTGATTGGTATGATGTAGGAACTATAGATAACTACATAAAGGCAAAAAACTTGTTCAAGGATAGTAAAGTGTATAGTATTCCAAAGGTCAATGGGGAGTTTCTATACAAGGTGGGAAACAAATTCATTAAATTATCATCGGATAAAACATTTATAAAAAATAGAATAGATAGAGCCATTAATTTAAAAACGTTAACCCCTACCATAAATTACAAGGGTAAAAACTTGTATTCATATGATTGGATTGAAGGTGAGGTTCTCTATGATTATGCAGACCTAAGAGTGTGGGAATTATTTTTAGATTTTGCAAATAAACATCTGTGGGAAGAAAGGTTTATGAGTGGATTCGATGAAATATGTCTAAAGTTTTATAAAGATAAGACAATGGATAGGTTGAATAAATTTTTATCAAGTAGAGACGAATCCTTTTTAGGTAGCCATACGGTTAATGGGACTAAAGTTGAATCTATTGAAAACTTACTAAAGGTTTTTGATTGGGATAGAGTATGTGATGGAATACCAACAGAGGTATTTCACGGTGATTTTCATTTTGACCATGTTGTATATGACGGCCGTGATAATTTTCATCTATTAGATTGGAGACAAAATTTTGGTGGTGGTGATGTCGGTGATGTTTATTATGATTTAGCTAAAATGTATGGTGGAATACTAATGTCATACAAATTCATGAAAGATGAAGATAACTTTTCTTGTTTTATTGATGATAATATTGTAAGTTATTATCATTTAACAGATGTTAAGTTGGAAGATTTTAGACCAATATATGAACGGTGGGTTGTTAAAAGTGGTTATGACTTAGATAAGGTTAAGTTAATAACGGCTTTGATATTTTTAAATATGTCTCCATTACACGAAACAGAATTTGGTAATTTAGTATTTTTTAAATCTAAACAGATGTTACAAGAAATAACATGAAATATTGGTTAGGCCCGATGAGTAAAAATGTCGTTGATGCAGTGATTGAGTCTAAAGGTGATTTTGGATTTATTCCATCAAGACGACAAGTAGATTATAATGGTGGTTATGTTAACGATTGGTCAACTGGTGAGTTTGCTACTTATGTAGATGGTAGAGTTCCAATAGAAAGAGACCACGGTGGTGCTGGTCAAGGATACAAAGATGATGATGGATATGAATCTTACTTACATGATTCAGCTTATTTTGACATAATTCATGTTGATCCTTGGAAAAAGTATCAAAAATTTGATGATGGACTTGAAGAGACCTTATCTTCTATCGGATGTATTTACAATTTTAATCAAGACACGAAATTCGAAGTTGGTACTGAGGAAGCAATTAGAAGATTTTCAGTTGATGAGTTGAAAATATTATTGGAAGAACTTTCTAAACATATTTGGTTTACAAATATAGAATATGCTGTAGTTCAATCAGGTGTTGGTTTAGATTTAGGAAAACAGATTAACACGGGTAAGTTTAATCCTAAAAGATTAGAAGAGATGATTAAAGTATGTAAGGAGTATGGACTAAAATCTAAGGAACACAATGGAGATTATTTGACCACAAAAGATTACAGAAATCGATTTGATTTAGGTTTAGACTCAATTAATATAGCACCTGAGTTTGGTCAATTAGAAACTAAATGTTATTTGGATGAGATGGGAGATGACATAGAAGATTATTATCAAATATGTTATGATTCAAAAAGATGGGAAAAGTGGGTTGATACTGATTTTAATCCTGATGGCAATAAAAAGGAGTTGATTGAAATTTGCGGTCACTATGTATTGTCAGATGAAAGGTTTATAAATAATAAGCCGTCAATTGATGATAAGATAAATAAAGTTATTAAAAATAAATTAAAGGACTACAGATGAACCAATGGATAAATAAAGATACGGAAGTATATTGTTCTTTTGCTGAAACTGCTGGTAATACCGGATGTCAAATGATGAATACTGCGTTTCACTATTATGGATTGAATAAAATATATAAATCATTCTCGGTAAATAGTATTGAAGATGCTGTAAAATCAGTTAGAACATTGAATATCAAGGGATTCGCAGTTACAATGCCATACAAAGTAGAGATACTGAATTTAGTAGATGAGTTCGATGATTCTGTCAGAGAAATTTTAGCAGCAAATACAGTTATAAATGAAAATGGAAAACTAAAGGCCTACAATACCGATTCATTTTCTGCTATAAAATACTTAGATATGTATGATAATCGAAAGGATATTTATATAATTGGTAATGGTGGATATGCTAAGGCAGTTTTTCAAGCGGCATGTGAAAATAGATTCATTAACATCTCAACCATTGACAGAGAATCCTTTAATGAAATTTATGACATTAGAAAGTCAATAGTCTATAATTGCACTCCTGTTGATATAACAAAAATGGTTCACGAGTCAAATGATTTTATTAATTGTTTGGTTGAATCTAAAACTGGTAGAGAGTTAGCAAAATTACAGGCATCAAAGCAATTTGAATTGTATACAGGATTGGAGTTTCCATTATGAGTAATGAAAAAACAATATTCTCTGATATAGATGGAACATTAGTTAAACATTGTGGGGATATAACTTTGTATGAAAATCCTGAATACGAATTAGAAGTATTACCTGGTGTTCATGAGAAATTAGAAGAGTGGAAGTCAAAAGGATATTATTTAGTATTGACTACCGGTAGAAGAAAGTCTTTAAGGTCTGCTACAGAATCTCAGTTAAAAAGGGCAGGTATATGGTATGATGATTTGGTTATGGGATTTGGTGGTGCTCCAAGATATGCTATCAATGATACTAAACCAAATAGTGATGATGAAACTATATTTGCAATAACAGTTAAGAGAAATGTTGGGATAGAGAATATCAAAATCTGATATTTATATATATGAAAAAATATGAAGAGTTGGGATATTATCATGCGAAAGGAGCACTTTCACAAGAATTTTGTGATAGATTAAAACATAGTGCCGAAAGATTAGAACCAAAGGTATTTCAACCATTTACAGATGAACCTTGGGGGTGGGGACAATTATTCGATGTCAAACCTTTTGATGAAGTTTTAAAGAACGAAAAGATTGTAAATTTTTGCAATGATTTATTTAATACTGATTCGTATGTAATCAATCATATGTTGATGTCTAACAAATGTTCTTTCATCGGGCCAGAAGAGATGTGGCATCAAGAAGTTTCAAACATTGATACATTTGCACCAGGTTGTAATTGGAAAGAACATTGGTCAAAATTCTTACAAGTATTCATAGCACTTGACGACCACACAATAGAAAATGGATGTTTAAAAATCATACCAAAATCTCATCAACTTGGTAAATTAAAACATGATGATATTATTTGGAATAATTCCGGACACAAATATAGAATTCAGAGACTTGAAATGCAAAGGGCATGGGAACATGGTGGTATAAAGCATGTAGAGATGAAGAGAGGTGATGTTCTGTTCTTCAATCACCTATTGGCTCATTCATCAACGAGTAATCAAGGCCCATATGATAGAAGAGCATTACTGATTCAGGTTCAAAATCATGGTGTTGCTAAAAATGAAGAAATTTTTGAAAAGGCAACAGAACACAGAAGAAATTTCTTAGTCAATATTTACAAGAAAAAAATAGAAGATGTCAATAAAATAAATGTTTATACTGATTTTAATAAAAGTGATCCTGAATTTAAAAAGACAGAGAAGGGTATAGTAAATTCAAAACCAAGAATTGCAATAAATGTATCAGGAGTATCAAGATTTTTGGAAGAATCATATAGAAACATCAGAGACAAGTTGATTAAACCATTTGAATCATACGGATGGGAAGTTGATGTATTTGTTCACACTTGGCAAGTGGTCGATTTAATAGATGATAAGTGGGGATTGAATGTATCAGAGAACCACAAAAGGGAAGATGATTGGAAAGATTCACGGGCTTGGTATCAGAAAAATAAAAGTATAAGAAATAGTAAGATGAAATCAAATATCGAAGGTTATGTGGGTAGTTGGTTAAAAAATATTGTAATTGAAAATCACTCAATGGCAATTTTCAAAATAAATGACAAGATATTAACATTACCCAAAAAGGGTCCTTCACATAAGATTAACACTATTTCTCAGTTGTATTCAAAACACAAGGTCGGTTTAATGCAACAAGATTGGGAGAATGAAAATCAGTTTAAATATAATGTGGTCATGAGAATGAGAACCGAGGTTTATTTTGAATTTCCAATTCTACAGCAGGTTCTCCAACAGGCACAGCAGCAAATAGTGACACCACATTATTACAGAAACAATGCACACAAAGATACGCATCTGTATGGAATGAACGATACATTTGCATTAGGCCCAAGTTTACAGATGAGAAGATATAATAGTTCCTATACGAGATTGAAGGAGATTATAAATAATGATTCAAAGTTATTCAATTCACACAAGATATTACACAGAGATTTAAAATTGGCAAAAGAAGAACGTCATAATGATTTGTATTGGGATATCATAGAGTCAAAAGAATTGTGGCACAGAGTAGGACAGGTTCCCTATCAAAGATATAGTAAGGATAAGAGTAAACACTTAAAAACCTTAGCGGGTAAAAAATAAAAAAAAACACTTGATTTTGTTAATATTTTGTGTTAAATTCTAATAGTTAAAGAGGTTATTATGATAAATAATAAATCAGTTATGGCTATAACATTAGCCAGAGGTGGTTCAAAACGAGTTCCAAGAAAAAATGTTTTAGATATTAATGGAAAACCGTTAGTTCAGTATACGATAGATGAGGTGAGAAAGAGTAAGTATGTTGATAATTACATTGTTAGCACGGATGATTCTGATATAAAAGAGTTGTGTAGGGATTTAGGTCAAACTTATTATAATAGACGACCAGTAAGTGATACTCAAAAATCTTCTGATGGTATATTAGAAGTTCTAAAGGGTATGGATAAACCTCACTATGTAATCGAAGTCATGTGCACTAATCCATTAAAGAAAGTTGATGATATCGATGGAGTCATAGAGAAGATTGAAGAATCACAGGCCGATACTGTATGTTCTGTTGTTAGAGTTTGGGATTACCACCCCTCAAGGATAAAATTTATGAACGATGATGAGACAATGAAAGATGTTCATCCTGAAATACCAGAAACAAGGAGACAAGATTTAAATCCACCTGCATATATTAGAAATGGTTCTATTTATGCCATGACTTGGAATCACTTACACATAAAAGAAACAAGATATGATAAGAACACGGTAGCATATATTATGCCAGAGGATAGAACAATTAACATTGATGAACCTATTGATTTAGAATTGGCTAGGATTTTAACAAGATGAACGAAGATTTAATTTTACTAAAAAGTTCTCCATATCCAATAAAAGTTCCCTCTCTTCCTGACAGGAAATTTCTTACAGATGAAGAAACAGAATTTGCAGTGAATGATATTGATAATTTTAGAGTCGAGTTAAATCCAATACAATATAATGCAGTCCACTTCAAAGGGTATCCCAAAGTAATTATAGTTGGTTCACAGAGGTCAGGAACAACCTTTGTATCTAATGCATTATCAAAAACATTAGGATTTCACCATTGGGATGAAACCGATTTTAATGTTAAAAATGTAGTTCAATTTCAAGAGTTACTTAATAGAAATTATCCACAAGGTGGAGTCGTAATGCAGGCACCAGGATTAACACATATTATTCATGCGTTAGTCGATGAAGATTGTTTGGTCGTTTTTATGGATAGGAAATGGTCAGACATTTTAAAATCGGTTATTAGAAAGAATGGAAAGGTGAGTAGTTGGATAAAAATGAATGTTTTATATGAATCAAATAAATTTCATTACACACATGGATACTCTAAGCTTGAAAATTGGTCTTATAACGATGTAGATTTAGATGCAGAAAAAGTATACGAAGAGAAAGTTGATAAGAATAGTTATTATCTTGATGTTACATATAAAATGTGGAAATATTATCAACGAGATAGGATTCAAAACTATGTAGAATTAGATTACGAATCAATGAGCAATCATGGACTATGGATACCGAAAAAAAATAGAAAAGATTTCAATCCTAAGCAGTTCGAATTACAAGGAAAGAATAAAAATAAATGAAAATATTATGTATCACGCCAATAAAACATATCGATGGGGTTTATAAAAAGTTACAATCTTATGGTGAATTAATCTATGAACCGAAAATAGATAAAGATGAGCTAAAAAATCTATTGAATCAAACAAATGCCGACTATTTATTTACAGGTCCGAGCAAACAAAATTTTATATTGGATGAAGAAGTTCTAAAGGATAGTAATGTAAAGGTTATAAACACCGCTTCAACAGGATTAAATCATATCGACTTAAACTATTGTAAAGAAAACAATATAGATGTTTGGTCATTAAAAGAAGATTATGAATTAATAAATGACCTACCATCAACATCAGAATTAGCATTTGGTTTGATGATGTCTTTGATGAGAAATATTCCAAGTGGGTATAATCATGTAAAGAGTGGTGGTTGGGATTATGAACCATATGTAGGACATCAGATTAAAGGTAAGACCATTGGTGTGATTGGTTATGGTAGACTTGGTAAAATTATGTGTGATTTGTTTTATGGTTGGGGAGTTAAGTTATTGGCATCCGATCCTTATGAAAGAATCACAACAGCAAGAGGTGTTCCGTTAGATGAACTATTAGAAAAATCTGATGTGGTTTTCTTACATACTCATGTTACAGATGAAACTCGTGGTATGGTTGATGAAGAATTTATATCATATATGAAAGAAGGAAGTTATCTGATAAATACGGCACGAGGTGAATTAGTTGATGAGGAAGCAATAATAGAATCAATTAAAGTTGGTCATTTAAAAGGTTACGGAACGGATGTAATCAAAGATGAGTTCGGTGATATCAAAAATAGTAAGTTGGTAGAGTTCTCAAAATCAAATAATGTATTGATAACTCCACACATTGGTGGAATGACAATTGAGGGTTCAACAAAAGCCTATCATTGGGCAGTAAATAAATTTGAGGGTAAATAATATGTCAAATTCTTTAATAACAGTTAGACCGAAAATAAAACAGAAAGGATTTAATCCAGATAATATTGGTATTTCTGCTTTTACAAAGGAAGATACTGCTGTTTATAATAGAATATTGAGAATGACAAATACACCATACTTCAAGGATTTGTCCGATAATCATTCTAAATTAGTTTTAAAGATTATCGATGGTTATAAAAATAAATTGGAAGGTAAACCAATACCTAAAGATGAATATGTTTTATCAGGTCATGAATTAGTGGAATTTGAAAGTATACACGATTGGGAATTATTTAGGTATTTAGTTTATAGGTATAAATACAATTTGTATCCTGTATTAAAAATACATGATGACTATCCACCATGTGTTCAAATAGAACCTGTATCGGTTTGTAATTTTAAGTGTGTGTTTTGTTATCAGGCAGATAAATCCTTTAGCAGTAAAGACTCAGGTTATATGGGTTACATGGATTTAGATTTATTCAAACAAGTTATTGATGAACTCGAAGGTAATGTAGAATCCATAACATTAGCGTCACGAGGAGAACCAACACTACAT
>Ga0208134_1002299_pt1 | contig 10386 bp, 5 predicted proteins | sample VirMetDEL_Mar_31_FD_184515 | JGI IMG/M metagenome (GOLD analysis project Ga0208134, IMG submission 184515) | Aqueous microbial communities from the Delaware River and Bay under freshwater to marine salinity gradient to study organic matter... | ecosystem: Environmental > Aquatic > Marine >...
AATTGGTTGCAAACAACTCCCGTTGTTCCACTACCCATAAAACAATCCATTACAACACCATTTTCTGGACTGAAACTTCTGATTGCAGTTTCTGCTAATTCAATTGGAAATGTTGCTGAGTGTCCTTTTGGGTGTCTTGGTCTTTTTATTTTCCATAAGTCGTTTAAACTTCCGTGTTTGAAATGTGGATTCTGAATTTGTCTTCCAATCGTAGTATCCTTTTCAAACACCAATATTAATTCAGTTCCTCTATTGATTATACCAGATTGCATTGATGGTTCGGCATAACCCTTATCCCAAACTATGATATCTTTTAAATTTTTGTGAAAGTGTCCTATTATTTTAAATACTGCTTCTTTACTACCAGTAATGATTTGGATATTCCACAACACTACTTTTGAAAGTTTTAACATCTTTTCTAATGCTTGTTTATGAAAATCATAATAGTCATCTATTGGTAAAGCATCTGAAAAGTTTTGATACTTCTGTTGATATTTATCCTTTCTTTCCATATATTGACCTTTGTAAACTCTATTTCTTAAATTGTATGGTGGACTGGTAAGTGTTAAATCTACTTCTACTCCCTCTTGGATTAACTTATCCATTTCAACCAAACTATCTCCGTGTATCAATCTCATTAAAAGAACCTATTCATAGATGTTGTTTTGTCTTCTACTCCACCCCAATCTAATGCTTGATAAAACATATCAATTTTTTTTGACATTGCCTGTTCATACATTTTGTTGTGGTCTATATACTTTTTAATCATATCTAAAATTTGTGGTGGGTCTTCATAACCTTTATATGCAATCGTATCAAATCCAAATTCATTTTCTTTTAAATACACCCACTTAATCTTATTACCATTACCAATTTTTTCATATTTTTTACCCTCATACCAATATTCAATTAATGAATTGTAATTGATTGATGATTTCACGTGGACTGGTGTTCCCTTTTTGTATTGTGAGAATGCATTTTCTGAATCTTTTACTTCATATTTACCAATACCCTTTACACCAATTGGATTTGCCAATACATCATAATGTAGTGAAGTCATATTTCTTTTAAATATTGATATCCTTTCATCAATCTTTCCCTTTGGAACATCAGCCAGAATATCATCTAATACATTTTGTAATAACTCTTTCATAGCAATTGCAAAATTACTTCTGACGGTATCCAATCCTTTAACGTGAGTCTTGTTTACTTTTCTACCAGCGTCATTGATGATTCGTAATCCATATCGTTTCTTCGTAATGAACAAACCTGTCTTGGCAACCACCTCTTGTTTAATATCAAACACGTGGTCCGTTACATTACAAAACTTCTTTGCAAAGTAATTATATGATTCATTAAGATAATCTTGAACCTCTGCACAAATCTCCATAATTCTTTGTGTCATCATAGTTTCAGTTAGTTCTTGATTAGGAAACCTTTTCTTGATTAATGGAACTGCTGATGCAAAGATAGAGTCTGTATCAATATAGATAACATAGTCATCAGCGGTTCCAAGTTCTTTATTGTAGAAGTGGTTAGTAATCTTTTTACTAAACTTAATCAATTGTTGACCTGTTAATGTTGTTGCTTCTGCATTATCCAAATCATAAAATCTAAATACTGGTAGTCCTAATACACCATACAACGAGTTCAATACAATCTTTTGAATATGTTGTCTTCTATCAAAGTATTGTTCTTTTTCAGTATCACCTTGTTCATTATACTTCTTCACGAGTTTTCTCATCTCTACTCGTTCGTTGAACCACTTTTCCAATAGTGCTGGAATCAATCCTTGTTTATCTGTTCTATACATCACCCCATTGGCTGCAATAGAAACTTGTGCCTCATCAAAATACTTTTGTAGTTCTTGTTCGGTCATCTTACCCATTTCTTTACCCAACTTATTATACATTGTATAGGTTTTCTTGTGGCCTTTTTTTAAAAACTCTTCTTCGTTCCAACCCTCAACTTTACCAATCTTAGTTTCTGGTGATACATTTAGTGAACGAATTACACTCGGATACATACTCGTGATATCCAAATCATAAACCCAATCGTGTTTACCTGCCTGTGGTTCCTGAACATATGCCCCTGCAAACTTATCATCTAAGTGTTTCTTTGGTCTTGGTGGTTTATTAGGTGCAACCACTCCAATCTTTTTCAGATAAACTAATATAGCTCCCTCCAACCAACGACTCGACATTTGAATATCTTCATATGGAACGTGTCCTAAGTGAGCAATACCACGAGCAACATCAATAAAATCTAACTTCTTATCCAACTCAACTAATATTCTTACATCTCGGATATTGTAATCTATAAATGTCTGTAAGTCATTGTCGTATAAATCATTAAGTGTTCCCTCGTAGGAAACCTTTTTCATTCCAACTTCAACTTCACCAATGTAATCTAAACGATAACTTGACTTTTGTCCAAATGTAAATTGTCTGTATAATTGTAAATAATCTAATGATGAAACACCGGCGATTGTGTGTTTCTTTTTATAATCTGAATAAATAACTTTTGATATTGGTGATAGTAGGTTTGCTATTTCTGGTCCTAATACTCTAACTGCTCTATTATATAGATAAGGAATATCAAAGAACTCAGAATTCCAACCACTAATAATCGTAGGTCTGATTTCTAAATACTTTTGAAAGAACTTATTCAACATCTCGTATTCAGTTTCATAAAATTCTACGACTTCCTCACCCTTTTCATAATTTTCAATTCTTTTGTGTGGGTCAAAACAATAAGTAAAATACTTTTCTGTGATACAATCATACAATGCGATTGATGTGATGATATTCTGTGCCTTTTGCACATCTGGGAATCCGTCTGTTACTTCCACCTCAATGTCAAAGAACATAGTTCTATGTCCTACTGACATTTCATCTGAATCACCATACTGGTCTACTAAAAATCTTGTAGTTGGTGGAACATCTGATTCGTGTAATGTTGGGTCGTCTTTATCGTAGTTAGTGACTTTTTTTAATCTATCACCATACAACGAAACGTGGTGTCCGTTTCCGTCTTTAACATATGCATATTTTCTATAAGGAATTTCCAAGTGTCCTTTTTGGTCGTCCCAAACGTGCATTTTCATTTTTTTGATGTCTAAGAATAAATTTTGATACATAACTCTATAAATAAGTATAACAATTAAATCTGTAAATGTAAATTATTTTTGATAGGGGCGACATTTTCTGTCGCCCCTTATAATTAGAAGTTGATTGTCAAACCAATGTTTGCATATCTTGGTGTTCCCAAGAATACTTCTGCGTTATGTGGTAAGTGATTCTTACTCCCATAACCATTGTATTGACTATTATCAACAGCGTCTTGAACAAATACCTCATCAAGAACATTAAAGATATGTCCGTTTAGAGTCATATCAAGTCCTTTAACTTTTGGTAATTTGTAAGACATATGTAAGTCAAGTTTTGAGTAACCTGGAGCTTCCCAAACTTGAGCTCTATCTGCGTCATCATTAGTCCCGTCAAATTCACGAGCTGATGGTGACCAGTCAGAATAGTTTTTATCGTATGTTTTGTGTATTGCTTGAACCATTAAACCTTTAACTGGTTTTAAAGTTACTCCCAATACATATGATGTTTGTGGCATATCACCCACATACAATCCGTCAAGTGCGTAAGCGTATTCGGTTGTTGTGTATCCAATAGCTTGTCCGTCGGAATTATATTCAGTTTCCTGATAATTTCCATTGGCGTCTCCATTGAATTTCCAATTACCAAATGATGCTACGAACATTAAATCTAACATATCATTTACCATATAGTTAGTTTCAAGTTCTACACCTGAGTGCTTTTGGTCAACACCTGTTAGGAAGATAACATCAGTATCACCTGAATCTCCTTGACCAGTCGTTACTGACTTGGTTAAGTTTCTATCTTGCCAATCTGTATTGTAAGCACTTGCATTTATTCCAAGTTTACCGAGTCTGTAATTTACACCAAATTCATTGTGTAAGAACTTTTCGTTAGTTGGGTCTGATGCTACGGTTCCGTCATAATATATTACATTATCCATAATAGGTGCTTTCTCAACTAAACCTGTGTTGAAAAATACATTTACATCTGGATTAATATTATACATTACACCAGCTTTAACTTGATAAGCTGAGATTGGTTCTGCTTCAATGACTTCATTTTCCACGGTGAAGTGGTCTTGGTAAGTGTATTCTATACTTGATAGTCCACCCATACCATATAAGTTCATTTTGTCAGTATTGTAGTTGAATTGTGCAAATCCACCTAACCAATCTACGGTAGTATCGTTGTGGTATGCAATTATATCACCAAGTCCAACAACTTTACCTTCTTCGGCATTGTCGTCAGAATAGTCAACATAATAATCACCACCTAATAAATCACGAACTTCACGAGCGTGTTCAATACCTGCTGTTCTCCAGTCAAGACCGAATTGTAATTCCAATTCTGGACTTACAACATAGTTCAATTTACTAATTAAACCATATGTGTCTTGTCTGTTGATAGAATTCCTAAGAATTCCTGTTGAACGATTTTCAGTTGATGAGAAGTTTTCATCCACGTTGTCAGAATTTTGTGCTATTTCAGCATTCCAATCCCAAGTCCACGGCGAAGATGCGTACCATCTTTCTCCTTCAACTGCTGGCATTCTACTTACACTTCCGTAAGTTCCTGTTCCACCACCTGAACCACCACTCCAATAAAGAACTGATGACATTCTCATTTTGTCATTTAATTCTAAGAAGTGATTAATGTTCACTAATGGTTTGTGGAAATAGTTTTCTCTTTCGTTAAGAAAGTTTGAACTATATCTCTTAGTTGTGTTCGCTCCATACATATACCAGTATTGTTCACCTGTATATGATGGGTCAATAGGTGCGACATTTTGATTGAACAATCTACCAGCTTCGGTTTCGAACTTATTACCTTCTGCGAAAGCGTCTGTATCGTATCCGTCAACATCACCGGCTAACTCTTGTGAGTAAGTAGCGATATTTTGCTTGTATAGATTTTGTCCGTGTCTTTGTGGTGCACCGACTGCATATAATTCGAACCTTTGCTTTTCACTTACTGCATAACTTGCTCCCAAGTAATATGCCCAAGCGTCTGTCCAAGTTCCGTCAATTATACCATCACCTGTTTTACGAACAATTGTTCCACTCAAAGCTAACTTGTCATTTAACATAAGACCAGTATTATAGTTGAATGTAGTTTTTAGAAAACCACCTTCACCTGCTTCTTGTTTGAACTTTCCACCCTTTTCAAAAGATGTTGGGTCAGTTATGATGTTCATTGTTCCACCGATTGATGGTGTTGCCAGATTTACTGCTGATAGTCCTCTTTGAACTTGTATGTCAGCTGCTGAATCTCCAACTCCGTCCCAATTAGACCAGTATACCCAGCCATTTTCCATATCGTTTTGTGGAACTCCGTTTATCATTACTGCGATGTTTCTTTGGTTGAAACCACGTATGTTGATACGAGCATCACCCGCACCACCACCTTGTTGTGTTGCATATACACTTGGTGTAGTATTCAAAATCATTGGAATGTCTTGGCTACCAAGTCTAAGTTCCATTTCTTCTTTTGTTACATTAGTGAAAGCAACTGGTGTTTTGTCAGATGCTCTTGAAGCCAAAACTTCAACATCTGATAATGCAAGTCCACCTACTTCAAGAATGAAGTGGGCCATTACATCTTCTTCACCAACAACAACTGATTTAGTTATTGGTGAGTAACCTATGAAAGAAGCTGTCAAGTCATATGTTCCAGCTGGTACACTTATCATTGCGTAAGCACCACTATCATTAGCGATGTCACCCAAATCTGTACCTACAAGAACGACATTAGCGCCTTCAAGTGGTCTTGAGTTAGAATCGTAAACGGTTCCCATTATTGATTGTGCGAACAATCCTGTGGTTACCATAAACAATACTATAAGATTACGAATATTCATAATCGTTTCTCCTTGTTTGTTTCTGTGATGACACGTTTTTATACTGGTGTGTCTTCTGCCAGTGGGAAACTATTTAACTTCTGTTAATTCTTCACCTGGTAGTTCACAAGAATCATTATTGCAGAATTTATCTATTTCTGCCTCTTCATTCTTGATAACTCCAAATGTCAATCTACCTAATTTTTTAACTTGTTTATTGTATTCCTTTTCCTCAATGGCTTCATAAGGCATTTGTGGATAGGCTCCCCAATCGTGTCTTGGTAATAAACTTATTCCTTTCAGATGATATTGAAAATAATTCAATACATTAGGTATTTCATCTCCTTCTTTTTCTGGGTCAAATGTCACAGTACAACTGACCTGGTTGTCTGCCCAATGTCTTTGTAGGAATGCTGCTAACGAGAATTGTTCCCATATGGATAATTCTGCTGCAGTTCTTATTCCTTCACCGACATCAACTGGCACCTCAACAACTAATGTTGAGTCTTCGGAACCAAATGCTGGTTCAATTTTATAACCTGCCTTTTTTAAAGGTTCTATCAGTTCTGAATTAACTGATATTCTAATTCGTCTGATATAAAAACGACTTTCTGGATAATGTAAACCTGGTGTTGCTCCGGCTAATAAAGAAACCGTCCCACTTGGTTTGACTGATGTAGTCTTGATACTTCTTGGTATTGCGAACCAATCACTATACATCTTATCCCACTCTTGTATGGTATCATATCCACCCTCTAACCAATCTCTAAACTCATCTAATCCACGATTAGTAATGAATTGTGCGACACCACTTACTGAACAACCAATTCGTCTGTTTCTCAACATAACTCTGTTGGTATCTGCCCAATGTGTTCTTCCGAGTGTTACAGTTTTTGCATATAAATATGCATATTTTAGTGTTCTTTTGTAATCTTCTAAATCGTCGTGATTGTCTGGGAATGTCTCTACTAAACAACATAACTCATATGATTCTAATGATTGTTCCAAACAAGGATTACCACCCATTACTCTGTGGTCTTTATCGTCTCCACCATTTTTCATACGAGAATAATGTCTCATATTATCCAACCAAGCTAAACCTGGTTCTCCGTTATCTACGATTCGTTTTGAAACTTCTGTATAATCCATACCGAGTTCTGCAAATATTGAGTTGTTTGATGTCCAACCAAATTGGTCTCTGTGTGGATTTACTTTGTAATTCTTTAAGTCTAAATATTCTTCTGAATCTGGGTCACCAAATACAATCTCTGCAGTTCTTCTTACATTACCCGCAACAACACACTTACCGATTAAATTCATAATATCTACAATGGTTGTGATTGTGATTGGTTGTCCTGAATTTCCCTCTAATACTTGTCTAATACTTTCGTGAACTTCACGTAATGGTTCTGGTCCTGATGATACTCCACCAAAGCCCTTGATTGGTTCACCTGCTAATCTAATTAAACTATAATCAAATACAACTTCTCCCTGTCCGTGAAAGTAACTTTCTAATAAGTGTTGTAATGATTCGACCCAACCCTCACGAGTATCTGGTATTTGGAAATTTTGTTCATCTCTTTTGATATCAACACCTTTAATGATAACTTCTCCGGCTCCTTTAGTGTCAAATCCTACTCCAACACCCAACATTGAGGCATCCATCAAGAAACAAAATGGTTTTGCGTAGTCATCTTTAATTGTTTTTGTTGATACAAATGCACAATTGTTTAGTGCGGCATACAATCCTTTTTCTTCTGTGATTGCTGTTCCCATAGCCCATAAACCACGACCTGGTGGTAAGAACTTCATATTGAATATTCTGTCATACATTTCTTGTGCAGACTTTTGTGCTTGCCAAGGATTCCAACCTAATTGATGACCCTCAATGTGGTTCATTTGCATAGAATAAGTTCCCTCAACTACTCTTTGGACGGTTTCCCACCATCTTTCATTTTTTCCATCTTCTTTAATTCTTGAATAGGTTCTCATATAGACTAATTCTCCAAGACCATTGAACCCAAATGGTGCTTTTTTTCTTTTGTATTTACTGATAAAATTCTCTGATAACTTAAACATTTATTGTCCTCTATTTCTCTTTATTTTTTCCGTCAGATATAACTATAATATATATTCGTTTAATACAACTATTTTTTATATTCTTTGAAGTTTTACAAACTTTTTCTTAGAAGTTTTTATTCAAACCCACCAGAGTCAAAATCTTTCTTTTTCTGAGCTAATGTCTTTCTTAAATACTCCTCAGAGTTATTCATTTTACCCTGTGTTTGTCTACCTTCTTGTGTGTTGGTATCATATATTTGTATGAAACCTGTGTTGGTATTAATGGTTGCCGGAAAAGTAATTCCGTCTGGTCCAAATCTATTCTTAATAACGTGGAAACGACCTGTGTTTGCAATCTTGTCTTCCACTTTTCTTGACATACTCATAACAAAATCAGCTGTCATCACTTTACTATAATCCTCTGAAACTTTATCTGCTCCAATCACATCTTCTTCTAAAGATGAACGATTTGCTTGTGAAGCAGTCCATATCGGTATATCAAACTCTCCAGCTATCCCTCTTAGTTCTTCATATATCAATCCTATTGCGTGTCTTTTTTCTGTAAAGTTTTGTGTTGACTTCATAATATCTGCGTAGTCAACCAATACTATGTCGGGTTTTATACCTTGTAGTTCACATTGTTGTAAGTGTGCAGATACTGTGTTGACACTTGCACTTCTTGTAGGATAATACTTAATTACCAACTCACCTTTCAGTTGACTGATTTTCTTTAATACTTCTTCTTTGTGGTATTGTAGATTTGCCGTTGGTTGTCCTGATACAATGGTGTCATATCTCAATCCAACATATTGTGCGTTTAACTCTAATGTATAATGTATTACGGTTTTACCTTGACGAACTGCATCTGCTCCGATTGCTTGTAGTGTCCAAGATTTACCAATACCTGCGGGAGCAACAATCACTCCAAGTTCACCACCTGCTAATCCTCCGTCCATTAACTCATTAACACTATCCCATTTCGTTGGAACACACTTTCTTGCTTGTTGTGTCATTCGTTCTTCAAAACCAGTAATGTATTCGTGTCCTATATCTCTTTCGACACCTGCTCTCATAGCAGTATCAATCACACCTTTTATCTTATCATATTGTTGAGTATCCAATAACTCTACTGAATCCATAATTGCTGCTTTGATAACTTGATTCCTACAAAACTCTAATGTTTTTTCTTGGACGAATTCCAAGTCTGGTGATTCTCTAAAGTTCCAAGCATTTCTCAAACTATCCACAACTGATGTTTTTAATGTATCGTTATCCACATCATCAATCAATACTTTCATAGCTTCCATTGTTGGTGGGATTTTGTAGTGGTCGAAATACTTTTTAATTTCTTTGATTATATATTTGTTTGAGTCGGCATCAAAATAACTTGTTTCCAAAATATCATACACGGTTTTGATGAACTTGTTGTTCAACAACAATGATGTGATGATTTTTGATTGGAAAGATGTTCCGTATTGTATTAGTGATTCGTTTTTGCTCATAACCTTCTTATATTAAATATCAAGTTTACCATACAAATCGTTAGCTTTTTTTTCATAAAGTTCATTTCTTTTTTTCTCACGATATTTTTGTCTTGCTTTTTCTTTAATCTTTTCTTTATTGCGTAAATAATGGTCCATTTGCCACTTTCTTTGGGCTTCTTGTCTTTCTTTTTCAGTATGATATTTTCGTTTTCTACCCACCGAACTTTTCCCATAGTTTTATTGGTTCTTCTACTTTTTCTAAACGAGCTTTTGCTATCTCGTAATACTCTTGTTCTCGTTCTATTGCGATATAATCTCTTTCTTGTGATACACAAGCGAGTGCAGTTGTTCCACTGCCAGCAAACGGCTCTAATACTACATCTCCTTTACGACTACCCAACACTACTAAATAATTCATCAATGTCAATGGTTTCACTGTCGGGTGTATGTTTCGACTTGGTGCTTTTTCACTACCGAACTTTCCTGATGCTGAATTTACATCATCTTCATACCAAGTATCGTTTGATGTTCCACCACCACCTTTTGCTTGTTTGACTTCAAAATTATCTAATCCGTCGTTCTTTTCTGATTTACTGGCTTTTGGAACAATCATAAATGGAAATGTTTGTTGGACTGGTTCTGGTAATGATTTAAGGTTTTTACTAAACCACTCATCTAAACTAAAGTATCTTGAATAATCATCTAATACTTTATCACTTACCAACATATTGGCTGGAAATCTTCCGTCTGTATTTTGCTCATACTCTAATCGTTCTGCATTTTGAACTTGTCCATAAGATAACTTATCAATACCGATTGCTTCTTTTGATTTTTTACCAACATCTCGTAGGTCTGGCATTGTAATCTTTTTCTTTTTTCTATAATCTTGTGTTTC
>Ga0208134_1002301_pt1 | contig 10381 bp, 9 predicted proteins | sample VirMetDEL_Mar_31_FD_184515 | JGI IMG/M metagenome (GOLD analysis project Ga0208134, IMG submission 184515) | Aqueous microbial communities from the Delaware River and Bay under freshwater to marine salinity gradient to study organic matter... | ecosystem: Environmental > Aquatic > Marine >...
AATTTAATTTCAGGAATTGTTTTAAATTCATCAAAAACTACTTGTCCATTTTGAATAACTAAATATTTATAGTTATCTTCATATGGATCGTAGAATACTTTATTATTAAATCTGTTTTTTTGTTTTAGTATAAATTTTTCTTGTTCAGGATCTCTAACATCAATCTCTAATACTCCACCATATTTAGTTCCGCCGACTTCACCTCTTAAATTATCAGCCATTGTAGTTTCAAATTCAGCTGCTCTTTCAGCTGCTTGCGATTGCATACCATCATCTATGTAATCACTTAAAATTTTGTTATATAAAGCATCAGATTTATTATCTCTCATACCAGCGATTTCTAATTGAGTTGCTCTATTTAATGCACTTTCACCTGCTTTAAACTCTTGACCTGCTTCTCTTTCACCTCTTAAAAAATCTCTTTCACCTTTTTTTTGACCCATTGCAAACTGAGCTGCTTGATAATCTCTAAAAGGTTCTTTAGCAGACACTGCTGCTGTTTGAAGTATGTTTCCTTGTGGTGGTCTTGATAATAGATCCAAACCAAATTGAGTTAAGAAACCTGCACCTGTTCCAGGAGCAAAGTTTCCCATGTTATAAGGATTAGATCCTTGTTGATATTGTTTTCTTGGTTGATCTAGTCCTGATGTAATACCAGTTCCTGCTGATCCACCTATTCTAAACATTGGTCTTTTTAAAGTTCTATTCATAATTATACTGTTGGTTGAGTTGCGCCAAAATTAAAGTTTGTTTTACCTGATAGTCCACCATAAATACCTGCAAGTGTTGTACCAACACCTAACGCAGTTTGTAATGGTGTAGGGTTAGGAACATTTGTTGAAACTGTTTGACCAGGATAACCACCCATAATTCCTGTAACTTGTGAAGCATATCTATCTAATTGTTCTTGTGGTTGAAATGCTGCTTGTCTTGTTGCTTCTCTTTGTGCATCAAACTCTGCTTGTTGTTGCGCTTGGTTCAGTGCGCCCAACTGACCTAAACGTGAAATATCTACACCTGTTGCACCTTGTTGTGTTTGACCTAATGCTGTTTGAAATTGACCTAAACCTTGTTGTTGTGATGCTAATGCGCCTCTGTTAGCGATATCTTGTTGTCTGGCTGCTGCTGCCTGACCGAATCCTTGTTGCAAGAGACCGGCTTGTAATAAAGCTCGTTCTCTCGCAGCCCCTGTGCCATACTCTGCGAGTTGCACTCCCGCTCGACCACTGCCGAGCGCACCCAAAGCTGCTTGCTGATCTCGTATACCTTGTTGTTGTATTTGTGTATTACGATCAAATTCTGCTAACGATGCATCAATCACTTGTGATTGATATGGGGACATAAAATCTTGTACACCTTGTTGAAAAGCTGATGCTCCTAAACCTACTCCACTTAATGCTGTTCCGGCTGCTGTGCCTGCAGTTTGTGCTTGTTGTAAAAATGGTGCAAAAGAACCTACACCTTGGGTTGCTAAATTTTGTGCTTGTGTTTGTAATGCGTCTTGTCCTGCAACTTGTGGTGCAAGTCCTGCTAAACTTTGTTTTCTAACATCAAAAGCTTGAGCTGCATCTTGTCTTGCTTTAAATGCTTCTGCTGATTCAGCTGCACCTTGTGATATACTTCCTAAACCACCTGTTACTATCGGTACACCTTGTTGAGCTAATACATTTTCTGCTAGGTTAGTTCCTAGTTTTTCTACAAAAGGTGCTGGTCTTGATACTTGTTCTGTTACGGCCATTATATTACTTCCTCTAATCTTTGTGATGTTTGAAACATTTCTCTAGCGCCTTCCAACCCTTGAGATTCTTCTGAAACTTCACCTCCGGATTCTAAGTTTTTCATCATGTTATACATGACTTCTGCGCCTTTGTCTACATCGCCTTCTCCGGCATTTCTTACAGCTTCTGCTGTAAAGACAAATTCATTTTTTGATAATCTTGCAGGTACATCGTCTGCTTTTTCCATACGTCCTATTGGAACAAAACCACCTTCAGCTCTTAAATCCATTTCTTGACCATCCATATCTAATAGAGGCATAGTCTTTTTGGCTACTGGCTCATCCATAGATCCACCTTCAGCAGCTAGTCTTCTGTTTGTATATAAAGAAGGATTAGCCATAATAGTTCTAGGATCGTCTATGTCTGCTCCGTAATTCATTGCTTGTTGTTCTTCTTCTTCAGGTGTCATGAAATAAGATAAGGCTGCCGGTATACCTGCTACAGCAGTGCCACTTAAATTACCTAGTGAAAAACCAGTTGAAGGATTTTTAAGAAACATTTTTTGTAACAAACCTGTTTTTGAAAAACTTGGACCTGCATTTGAACCAAGTAAAAAACTTTTTAACCCACCACCTGCAAGTGCATTACCACCAAAATATAATAATGCAGCTTTACCTATTGGTGACTTAGCTATCTTCTTAACTGATCTTGTAACTTTCTTAACAAGTTTACCTAGACCATACATCTGTCTTGATGATTCAAGGTCCATGATCCCACCTTCGTAAACCGGTGCATCATCTGGCATTCCACCATCTGCTAGTAATCTAAAATTTCTTTGAAAAGGTTCTTCTACTTCTGTTTCTTGGTCCATGTTGCTTGGAGCTTGGGCCATTAATGGTATGATTGGATCACCGCCATCATTACCTGTATTAAGAGGATTACCGTAAGCATCAATTTCTCCTCCAAGTCTACTTGACATATAATTTTGATATGCATCTTCTAATTCGTCTTCGGTCATGTCAAAACTCAAAGGTTTACCATCTTTTGTTGTGTAATTAAATTTTCCTGCTCTAATAACATCTCCAAAAAAAGGTCTATTTACTGATGCATTAAAATTAGAAAATTTTTGTGCTGGTCCTGTTAAAACTTTACTTAGACCAAATAAATTAACTTTGTTTCTTCTATCTAAAAAATTTTGAAATTCTTGTTCTCTTTTGTTTAAATTACCTTGAAAACCAATATCTATTGTTTCTCCTTTTGGTCCATAAAAAATTCTTGAATCTTCTTGATTACCATCTTGTCTTCCCCCTCCTCCTGTCTGTGCATTAGTATTTGAGGTTTGTTGAGCTGAAACTTTTGACCTGTCTGGTCCTTGACTTGATTTTGATTTATCGTTTGGTCCACCCATAGTGTCTCCACCAAATCTATATAATTGTCTAGCTTGTTGTGCTCTAGTTATTGCCATTGTACTATTCTATTTCGTTTCTCCAAAAATATCAAGGCTTGGCATAAGAACTTTTATATCTCTTCGAATGTCTTCTTCAGGTATACCTTTTGATTTCCATTCATTATCGTTCTTATATTCCTCACCTGTTTTAAGGTTAGTTATTTTTTCTATTATTTTCTCTGGTTTTATGACGTTCATTTTCCTCCTATGTTCTGTCAAATTCTAGTATTGATACTGTGCCTTCAAATATGTCAGCTGTTGCTGCTTGTAATTGTAATTTGTCGCTTTCTTCTAGTATGATTGTACCATCAGATATAGATTTAGAATTACCTGAGTTTACAGTGTGCTCTGCAAACTGATAAGCTCTACCTGCAGACGTATCATATATAAAAGCTTTAATCTCAACGTTACCTGATCCAACATTAGCTGTATGAATGTTTTGAATGATCGCTCTAGATTGAGAGGGTACAGTATAAATATCTGTAGCGTTAGTTGTTGTTAAATCAAATTGTGTATTTTTATATCTATTAGCCATTATGCTTCACTTCCACTGCTCATGAACCAAGTAAATCTTTGTTGTTCATCTCTTAAATCTTGTTGAAATGTAGAGTTTAATTTTTCAATCAATCCGTCTAAATCTCTAACTAAAGAATCAGCATCTTGTTGTCTATACTCTTTACTAGGTCTTGTAAATACTACTGTTACTTTTGCCATTATCTACGTCCATCTGGTTGAGTGTCTAATCTAAATGTACCTAGTTTCCAACTTTGATTCGCTGCTGTATTAGCTACTTTTAATGACACTGCTCTTGCTCTTGCACGTGTATCTACTTTGTCAGTAGAACTGGTAATTGTAAATGGTCCAAGTGGTGAGCTTGCTTGAGAACTATTTGGATAGTTTCTAAGTTGTAAAGTTACTTGTGTATTTCCTGTTTGTGATAAAAAGTCAGGTATAAATCTTCTAATCTTCATAATAAATTCACCATCTCCTCTAAATGTTGCAACACCTGTTTGCTGTCCGGTAGATGATCTTGATTGTGTAATATCAAAGTCTCCTGATTCAATATTAGAAGTAATTGCATTTATCCCACTTGCTAATGCTTCATCCGTTCCTTTTTCATGTTCAAAGTATATTGTGCTTCCTTCAGTATTGCCAATAACATCAAACGATGAATCATCACCTGCAGTAAAACTAGTTGCGTGTGGTAAACCAAACACAGATGAATCTTTCCATGTACCTCTTGCTAAAGTTCCTGTCGTCCATACCGGTCTTTGAGGAGATGAGTCCATGTAGTTATAAGTTACACATCTGTTAATTACCGTTGAACTTTCTGTACAATAGAACCAAGTAATTTCACCAAATAAATTATTTAATCCAACATTAATTAATTGGTTAGCTGTAGTATTTAAATCATCATAAACAAAATCTTCTACTAAACATGTCATAGTCTCAAGATTACCAGAATATTTAAAAAAACCATTTTCTGAAAACCAATATGCAGCACCATCAACTTCTAATGCAGCGTTTTGTCCAATCAAACCACAGTTAGTTCCAACTTGTTGAAAACCAAAAGTAAGAGGCTGACCAATAAATCTCATAGTAAATAAAGATGTATCTGTCCAAACATAGATTGCATCTCTACCTCTAACTGCACCTACAATTTTAGATCCATCTGCAAGTCTTTGAAAACCAGAAGTATTAACTGCATCTACTGTATATGTGTTAATATCTTCTTGATCCGAAAACCTTATAAACATTTCATCTTGTGTAGTTGGATCACCAATAGTTGTTTCTGTTCCAAAAAATACTAAGTGTCTATCAGGAGTAGATACTAACATATCACGTGATGCTGTTGGTGCACCTGTAATAATTGTTGCTCTATTGGTTACAGCGTTTGTTGCATTAGAGTCCCATTCAAAAACTTGTGCATTATGAATTAGTGCAATTACTTTATCTCCAAAATTATCAATAGACCATAAACCGGGATCAACAACTAAGTCACCCGATGCTGCTTCACCCCATGCAATGTAATCAGAACTATTTAGTATAGTTGCACCATTTGAATGAGTTGCAGCTGTTGTATTTCTAACTCCTCTTGTAACACCAGTTAAAGTATTACTAGATATACCTGTGTATGAAATTTCTTCTGATCCTATTTGTATAAAGTTTGTACCTGATGTTGGAAACAAAGATGCATCTGTTAATACAATAGTTGTAGTCACAGCATTGATACCACCATTTAAAGTTGTAGTTGCTTCACCTGTTACAGTTCCACCCCAAGAAGCTAATCCCCAACCAAAACCAGGTAATTGTTCTGCGGGTCCTACTGGATAATAATGTTGTATTCTAATACCACCTGATGTAGTTGCACCTGATCCTGTCTCTGCTGATGGCATTGTGATAGTTAAAGTTGTTCCTGTTGGAACAGATGTCACCATAAATTTTTTATCATCAAAGTCTGATGCTGAATAATTTGAATTTGTAATAGCTGTAAAATTATCTAAAAGTAAAATATCGTTGACTGCTATATTGTGGTCCGTGCTAAATGTTAAAGTAACTGTTGCAGAACCATTCGTTGTACTAAATGCATTAGTTAATGTTGTAGTAGTTTTGATAGGATGGATGTCATAAAATACACCCCCTGTGTAAGCGTATAAAATTCTGTTTGTGCCTATGATTGCAAACTTGTTACCAGATTTATTAACTAAATGATGTAAAGCTCTTGCAGCTCCTGTAAGTTTAGACTCACCTAATTGTGACCAACCACCTATCTTTTCAGGTGTACCATATCTAAAACGTACATTATCACCACCTACCCATTGTCCTTCGGCTGTAGTTTCTGTAATCTGTTTATTGAATCCAGGTTGAAATCCTATTTTTTGTAGCATAATACTACCTTATACCTTTAAAAAAAAGAACTTACAATAAGAACTAGGCTAATCTAGGCCACTCACCTAAAGGTCTAGAAACAACATCATCTGCACCTTCTGTGTAAGTAAATAAAGCTTCTAAAGCTTCAACAGTTGCTGCACCATCAATTGCAGTTTCCATTTCGTTAGATTTAGTTCTAACTGCTGTTCTAAAAGTTGAAACATTTGCTGGAACTTCTGTAGAAGATTCTGCATTTCTTATTACATACCAATCTGTAGATTGTAATAATCCTGCTGCTTGAGCCTTAATTTGATTTTTCTCATTAGATTTTAAACCAGGTGTTACAACTTGATTTCCATCATCATCTAATACGGCATTACCATCTATGTCTGTTTCATTAACATCATCAAGTGATTTACCGACAGCTGAAGTATAACTTGCAGTCACTGTATCATTTGCGAAAGTAAAACTTTCTGCACCATTATTATAAAACCTGCTGTCTTTTAAATTTGTGTTATCGTATACCACTTCATAAATACCATTTGCTTCAAGTTGAGCATTACTCCAACTTGGAGCCGCTTTATTAAAAGAAGCTAGGCTTGAGTTTGTTTTTACTACTGTGTTGTTTTCTACTTTTGCATACATAATATTCTCCTTATAAGTTATTTATATATATTTGTCTACAGGTTAAATTCATTAATTATCGAGCATTGTTAGGTACAAAATTATTGCCTACAAAAGGACTCTCTGCAAATGCCATGTAAATCATTGTTTCTCCTGAAGCATTAGTTCCAGTTCCAGCACCTCTGCATTTAAAACCATTAGAAAGTAAATCAAATATTTGATAAGTATTTCCTGTAACTTCAGCAGCGTTTTCATTTGGTGCTAAATAGCTATTATTAACATTAAATCCTGGTCTTTTATTATCATGTAAATTCCAATCACTTCCAGATGCACTAGATTTTTTTACCATAACAAACGCAGGTTTAAATCCTGTGTAAATAAAACTGCCATCTGCGTTCCCATTACCAACATAAGAACCAAACTTGCTGTAACCTTGTTTCTCTGCGAAGCAGTAGGCTATGTATGTACTACCACTAATATTAGATTTATCTGAATTACCTACTGTAAATACTGAACTTGTTGGTGCTGTATCATTAAAAATACCTGCATCATCTAATTCACCATTTGTATTAAATTCTAAATATTTTACTTCTGGATTTGTACCACTATTTAATCTGTTATGATAAATTGCCCAGTTTGCTGCAGCACTAGTTCTTTTTATAATCATACATGATGGTTTTACCCCTAATCCATGACCTATAGTTGCTCCACTAGTTCCATTACCAGTATAAGACACAATAGAAAATCCTGCTGTTGTGTTTGCAGAAACAGTTGATGTTATGCTTCCATTAGAGTTTGATGCAGTTCCATTAGCACCTAACCAATTCCATGATGCAAAATTTTTACCACTTTTATTTACATTATTATCTGCGTTTAAAGTAAAACCATCACTATCAAATGAAATTAAACTATTAGAAGCTGTTTCTTCTGCATTAGTTTCATTACTGTAAATTCTTTTAGTAACTCCTCTTATTACATCAAACCAAGAGTGCCACTCCCCACCATCAGTTCTATTTTTTGTCCAAACCAAATCCGGTTTAAACCCTACTCCTGTTATTGAATGATTATTTGAAAAATTACCTGTATAAAGTTTAGTATTAAAATAATCTGTTGGTTTATCTATTATTGAATAACTCATAATTCTATCCTATTAAATTTAAATTTCTTGTACATAGACTATAATAACCTTCGGGCACTGCATATTCAAAATTACCCATTCCGCTAGAATCTACATTACCTGATGAGATTGCATAAGGTGGAGAGCCATAATTTGCTTGAACATTACCATCTTCTCTACAACATAAATGAAAACAATATGTATCCCCTGTTGTTATTACAGATAAATTTTGTGCACCTGTTCCTGTTGAACCACTTGTAGGAACTCCTGAATTTTCCCAAGTTCCATTTCTACCCCAATATATTTTACCATTATCAATATCTAAAGCTATCATAACAATATCTCCATCACTCATAGCTGTATATGTTGCAATATTTGAACCATTATTTGCTATTGTTCCACCAGCATAATAGTTAATTCCAAATTCTCCTGATTGTGATAAATCATTTCCAGCATTTTGAAAATTAGATAAATCTACATTTGTTACACCAATCATAACTCCATTTTGTGGGTCTCCAGCATCTATAACTTTATATTCTGCATACCATTTTCCTTGAGTAACACCCATTGTATTTATACAACCTACCCAAGATGATGTTGAACCTGGTCTATCTAATTCTAAACTACCCTCACTAAAATTTGATGAACCTGTGTTTGTATTTGTTGCTAAAGGATTTAATGTTGCAAAATTATTTGTGCAGGTATCTATGCTTTGATCTATTGATGTAAGGTTATTAACTGTCCAATCATTGTTATTACCTGATACATCATTTCCTAAAGCTGAACTATCTTTAAAGTCTAAATAAAATCCATTTGTACCAAAGGTTAAACCAGATACATCTTTAGGAACCCAATTGTTTGTCACCGAATCCGTTTCTCCAAATGATGTTGGGGTTAGTTGTAAGCCATCAATCCAAACTATTTCACAAAAATATCCATCATAAAGATTGCCATTATTCCATGGAGTTCTACCTATTTCATGCACTATATTATTATTAAAAGAAAAATCTTCATTTTGACTAGGATAATTAGAAGTACCAAATGAAGTAATCTGTTCTCCATTAACATAAATTTTTATTCTATTAGCCTCAGTTCCTTGAGTTGTATCTACTGCAACAACTATATGCATCCATGCTGATGAATCTCTATAAACTGCATTTGTTTGTAAATTTGTTGTAACACTACTAGAAACTTCATTTTGAACTGTTAATTTACTGCTTGTAATAAATATGTAACTTCTTGTAGTTCCACTTCCAACTGTTAAAAAAGCAGTTTCTTCTTCTGGTGGTCTTTTACACCAACCACTATAAGTAAATGTTCTTCTGTTTCCTGTACTAAATGTTCTGTTTAAATAATCACTACTACCACTATTAAACCTACATGAGTTAGCTACTTGATGACCAGTTAAAACTACTGGCCATGTTCCTTGTTTCTTGTAGTTTGTTACATCCGATAAGCTCCATACTCCAGAAGCTGATCCGAAAGCTCCTGTAGGTACATTATCTGGTCCGATGATTCCGCCGTTTAATTTTGACATAGTTTTTTATACCTTATTTTCCATAATTTATCTAGCCGTAACAGGGGTTCCCGTACTTGATGTAAAAGGGTTCTCTGCAAATGCCATGTAGATGTATGAATATCCATTACCATTTATATTTTCACTAGAGCCTGTTCCTCTTGGTTTGAATCCATTACTTAAAAAATCTACAGTATTTTCTGAACCTGTATCTTGTGCGGCACTTGTATTAGCAAATAATTTATTGGTCATTAAATTAGTAGGTGCTGTTTTATTATCTTGTATTTGCCAATTTACTGCATTTGAAGTAGATTTCGTCAAAACAAAAGCTGGTTTAAATCCTGTATAAATAAATGTTCCATTAGCATTTCCATTTCCTGTGTAGCTTCCAAATTTTGAGTAGCCTTTTTTTTCTGCAAAACAGTAGGCTATGTATGTTGCACTATTTGTAGTATTATCAGCTCCTACTGAAAACACAGACGATGTTGGAGATGTATCATTCCAAAATCCTGTATATGTTGTTGTAGCATCAGTAGTATTTAAATATAATCCTTTTGTATTTCCAATTGCTTCATGGTACACATTCCAAGTTGAAACTCCCGATCTTTTTTTTACTATAATCATTTTTGGTGTAACACCTAACCCATGACCAATCGTTGCACCAGCAGTTCCATTTCCTGTATAAGACACAATAGAAAATCCACTTGTAGTGTTAGGTGAAATATTAGATTGAATAGTACCATTAAAACTTGAAAAAGAATTTGTTGTTGGTGTGTTTGCTTGACCACCCATACCTGTATGATTTGTACAATAATAAAATAAAGTGGGTGCAGAAGCTGCAACTGTAATTCTAGTATAAGCACCTGCTTGACCAGGTGTACCATTTGTTGTAACCCCTGTTGTATATTGTGATGAGTTGGCCCCATCTGCTTGAGTTGCAAATCTCAATGGGTGTCCGTTATTAGAACTATCTGCTTGATCAAAAGTGTATGTACCCCCTTCTGATATTTCTAATGTAACTGCACTTGTACCAAAGTCATCAAATCTATATTTGTTTCCACCATCTGATACAACTTTTACAGTATATG
>Ga0208134_1002306_pt1 | contig 10374 bp, 21 predicted proteins | sample VirMetDEL_Mar_31_FD_184515 | JGI IMG/M metagenome (GOLD analysis project Ga0208134, IMG submission 184515) | Aqueous microbial communities from the Delaware River and Bay under freshwater to marine salinity gradient to study organic matter... | ecosystem: Environmental > Aquatic > Marine >...
CCATTTCTATTTCTGTGGCAGTCCAGAAGATACTCTCCTGCTGCTCGCAGTAGTCAATAGCTTTAGGGTAGTCAACTGTGTACGTTGTCTTCTTCTCTAATAATTTACTCGCCATACCAGTCTTCATCCTTATTGCTGTGTAATATAATGCCACGTAAAAACCATTCCATCATAAACGTACGCATTTCTTCTTCTCTATCATTAACGAATGTAACAAAACCTAAGTACGGCAACCAACCACCGAATAATGGGTAGCCGAATAAAAGTATTGCGCCGTCAATCTTATCAATCTTTAATGGTTGTAATCTAAACTTATAGTTAAAGTCTTCTTGGTCTTGTGGTTTCATTCTAATTCCTTCAGTAGTCTTTCAACGTGTAGTTCAACTCGGTCTTCAAACCTTACTACCAAATCCTCCGTATTTATTTCAAGCAACTCCATAACTGTCTCCTCGTCAAGTTGCTCTAGCTTTTCACATAGCTGCGTGAATGTCATAATCTCCTCTACTTCAGAGTAAACAAGGGAGGCCAATAATATACTCATCACAAACCCCTTAGATGTTCGTCTCTGTACTGCTGTTTGTCTTCGGCATTTAACCCCATGTACTTCTTTAGTTCTCTACATTCATTAACTGTGAAGTACGCAAAGCCTTCTTTGTAACACCACTGTCCCATGCACAACTTACTACCCTTGCGTACTTTCTTGTATGGGTCAGACAGAACGAAAATAAGTTCATGGTCTGGATAGCTTTCCCGTACTGATTTGTACTTCAGGGTATCACCTGCACGAAAGAAGCCTTTACACTCAATCAGTACATTACCCTTAACAAAGTCAGGGATGTACTTACGCTTCATAACGTACGGTAGGGAAGTTGGTTCAAACTCAAACCCAAAACCTGCTGTGTTAGTAGCGAAGGTTCTTTCTAAACCACTACGGTACGGGTCTTTGTTTTTCTTGTTACGTGGTTTCATTTAAAATCCATTGGCATCTGTTTGTCACGCTGTAACATCCACAATAATTGTGTGTTCTGTACTGCGCGGTGGTATCCATCTTCAAACTCTTTCTTATATAGTTCGATAATGGTTTTGTCCCAATCTTTTCTTGGAGTGGTATCAAGTATCTTACTTGCTTTCTTTTCACCAATGCCACGGATACCGATGATGTTGTCAACCTTATCACCAGTTAGCATTTGTTTGTAGAAAAAGTATTCGCCTTCTTCGGCTGAGACTGTAGCCCATGTACCCTTACCGTAGTTGTAGTGCTTGCCTTCAACCATGAGTAAGTCTTTATCGATAGTGGCTATCACTGTGTCTGAAGTCTGCTCTAATGCTACTGCGTCGTCAGCTTCCATACCTTCGACCACTTGGGCTTTGTATTGCTTGACTAAGTAATCTCTTACAAGTTGATAGTGTACTGGTTTGTCAGTACCTTTGCGATTTGCTTTGTAGTCTTCGCGAACTTTGTATCTGAAGTTACCTTTACCAGTTAGGTAAATTTTATAAGTGTCTGCTTTTGTATCGTTTAGTAGTTGATTAATAAATCGCTTACAGGAATGAAGGGTGTAAGATTCAGGGTCGGCCGTAACCAACCCCGTCTCCTTATCCTTCTTCTGACAAGCAAACCCTATCCTGTAAACAATAGGGTCGCCGTCAATTAAGAGTTTCATTAGAACGGAATGTCGTCTGAAAACTCTACGTCTGCACCTGACTCAGCCGCACTTACAACCTTTAGGTCTGGCTTAGACTTTGGGCTTATGCGCTTCTCAAATACGAACCGAGCTAGGCCAAACATAGCCTTCTGTGCTGCATTGTTCTCGTCATCACAGTCCCCTACACAAGCGTCAGTAAACTCTGAAGCTGCTACTGCATCTTGATACTTCGCAGGGATTGGAGTGATTGAGTCAATGTTATCGTAAGTTCTATCACCAGTTACCTGATGCTTAACAATTACGTTACACGGTGTACCTAGTACCGAATCCCAATCAGCAACCTGTCCATCTTGTGCGGTTGGTTGAAAGGTCTTGAAGTACTTGTACTCATTGCCACGTTCGTCCATCTTTTGAAAGATGTTAAACGGCTTAGTCCATAGTAAGCGTGGGCGCATATTACCATCAACATTTACAGCGTTACCCATTACTTCAATACCCAATGAGATTTGCTGTGCTGGTGGCTTTTCTTCACCCATGTAGCTACGTTCCTGTAAGCCTAAGTCGGCCACATAAACTAAGCGTCCTTCGTGTTCACCTTCCGCTAGGTTTGTGTACTCAACAGTGGAGTTGGTAGACTCAGCTTGTGGTGATGTTCTATTTAGTGCCATTATATTTTTACCCCTTTAAGGAAAATAATTGTACCAGTATATTATACCATAATTTAGTGAATTTGTGAATAGTCTGTGCCAAATGATACGTCACAATCTAACTCACGGTTTAACTTTAACAGTTTGTTTACCTTTTGTATAGCCTCCTTTAGTAGTAATGATACTTCTTCTTGTTTAGCCTCCTGTAGTTCCAAGATAACCTCATCGTGAAACTGTGCGGTTAGCTGCTTACGCTTCTGGATAATGAAGGCAACCCACATATCAAAGCAGAATGTACCCGTACCCTGATTGAGTGTGCTGAACTTATCCTTCTCGGTCTTGAGGTAGTAGTACAGTTTGGCGACTGGATTATATAGCCACAGTACACCACCTACATTACGCACCCCCGTATTCTTTGCTATCTCCTTCAGTGCCCAGTTACGCTTCCAGTAGGCCTTGTGTATCTTGGTGGCTTCAGCCTCACTGATACCTAACTGCCGAGATAACGTGGCAACACCAGCTCCGTACGTGCAGGCATAGTTACCACCCTTATAGTTATGACGTAGCTGTGTTACATCATCAGTCTTATTGCCTGCTTTGTATTCGTCTACTTGCTCAGTTGTTAAAGCACCTGCCGATAAAGCCAAGTCAAGGTGAGGGTCAAAGCCTTCGGTGGTCATAGCCCTAACGTACTCAGGGTCATAGTCCCACATGTAATGCTGCTTAGTCCTGTCCTCCAGACTAGCCATATCAGAACCACATAGTGTGTGTCCTTCTTTACGCACTGTAAATAAACTACGCACTTCCTTACCGTACGGCTTACGTTCCGAAGGTAGATTTACGCACACTGCATGTTTAAACCGTAGGGTATTAGTCAAGCCTTGTATCTCAGCCCTAACAAAACCATCTACGTCTACGTTATCCAGTAAGCCTTGCACTAAACCAATGCGGTGCTTAACCACTGTCATTGTGTGTAGGTGTTCTAGTTCGCGGTGGTCTTCAATCAACCGTACCACTGATTCACATAAGTCACCGTCTGGCTTCTTAATCTGTGCTACCTTGCCACTGTCCTTCTTAAACTTCCAAGTAGCAGGAACCCAGCCACAGCTTTCCAGCCATGCTTTTAACTGAGGTACACTACTAGGGTTAGGCTCTTGGTGTCCTACCACCACCTCGATTATTTCATCATGAGCAAAGTCTAAGCCACGCTCCTCACACAGTTCTTGCCACTTCTCACCAGTAGCAGACAATGTACCGTCCTTCTTAAATGGTTTAGCTGGACGCTTACGCTTTGCAATCTTAGGTACTCGTGGCATTACTTTAGCCAAGTCATCAACTGCAACTGTGTATTTTCCTAACAGTTCGTCAAGTAAATTGCTGGCTTTGTTTACGTCCAGCTTCCACTTACTTGCTTCTTGCATTGCGGCACAGTTCATCTTATGTGATAGGTACTTAATCAGTCTGTCAGGATTACCATTGTAAAGTTTATCTAGGTACTCCTCTTGAATAAGCCACAGCTTGTGGTTAATCTTTACGTCCTCCTCACAGCGATGCACGTATGTTTGCAGGTCAGCTTTCTCCCAGTCTTCGACTACTGGCTTGGAAATACCTAAGCGTTCACCCCATTGTGCTAGGCCATGCTTGGCAATCTCAGGATACAAGTACCAAGACAGTGCTAGGGAGTCCACAATCTGTGCCTTAATCTTTATACCTAACAAGCGTTCCAACACTGGCTTATCGTAACGAATAAAGTTATGGCCGATGATACGGTCTTCAGTAGTCAAACTGTTTAAGAAGTTGGTAATGCTTTCATAGCTAGTCATAGTTGCCATACCAGACACAGACATACAGTGTATCTTAGTGGCCTCTATGCCGTCAGTCTCTATGTCTATAACATAATCAGTCATTAATCATAACTCCAGTTTATACTCACAATTCTTAATTCTTTGGGCATAAGGTTATCTTCTTTTAGTATTTTTTCAACGTCAGGATATGAAAACCTTAAATCGCCTACTACATTATCATGTGCTTGATGAGCTACAAGGGTATAAAAGAACATTCTCATTTGAGCATAACTTCTTAATACAGTTGTCTCGTCACTATCTACATCATGAATAGTCAAAGACCAAATTCTTTTGGGGTTTCTAAGACAATCAAAATAAGGCTCAACTATATAGAGTTTTGGTGTATGGTTAAAAAATTCTCCATAAATAGCGTCAAAAAAAAATCTATCTGTTTCAGCATCACGTTTAACATAGTTAGGGTCTAAACAATTTAGTATCTTTCTTTTTAGTTTAGTCATTAGTTTGTCCGTGGTTTGCGTGAAAGCCGTAATGCTCTCTGCCTTCTCTAGCTGCTTTAGCTGCGTCTTCTATGTTTTCGAAATAGCCTAGATTAATTTGTTTATAATCGGCATGGACGTAAGCGAAGTACTTATTCGTAGCTTTATTAAAGGATACGCCAGTATGTCCACTAGTGTTATTAGAAGCCATACTCTTGTTTCTCACATTTTCTCTATGAGTAGCTATGCGTAGGTTTGTTATTCTGTTGTCGGTTCTCACATGGTTAATATGGTCTAAACCGTCCTTTGGAAACTCTCCGTATTCGTACAACCACGCTAACCGATGTGCCGTATACCAATAGGTTTTATCCGTTGGAGTGAGGCCTATTACAATATAGCCAGACACTTTGTTAGTATTACCTGCCACTTTACCACGCACATTGGTTGCGTTTACCTTAACATTAAGCCAAGTGAAAACACCAGTGTTCTTATCGTAGTGTAATCTCTCCTTTAACACCTCTTGAGTAAGTGCCAATTCCTTATCTTTCTTTATTAGTTCCATTGTTTAGTTGCCTCTAAGTAAGTTACCGTTGGCTCATCAAAATATACGTCTGCATTGTACGACTGTCCATATTCGCGGTCAAACAGCATGTAGAATTTGCTCATGTTCTTTTCTTCCACTGGACAATCATCAGTCCTATCCCTGCTAATGGCATGGCCGTAGTGAAACCACTTCTCCATCGCCCTACTACCAGTAAACTCCGAGCTAAATACCTTAGCACCTGCCTCATGGGGTTTAGCCCCTTTAGGTTTAGGGTTTACGTGACTATAACAGAATATAGTAATAGGGTAGAGGTTCACAAGGTCAGCCATATCCGTACAGATTTCATTCAGTTTGTCATTGGCTTCACTTGCAGCAAACCTACTGATTAATGCGGTCAATGGGTCAATGATAAAAATGTTGATGTTATCAATGAGGTGCATCTCCTCGATGGCTATCCGTATATCCTCCCACTCCCTACTAGCACCACGGTCATAGAATCTAACCATGCCGTCCATAGACACTAATGTATCGTGTAGTAATTGGTCTTCGTATTCCTTATCTGGACGGGTGAAGTCTAGCCTTGCTTCCTTACTTGCCAGCTTCTTGGCAGTACGCACTGGCGAATTCTCAAGGTCAAACATGCCGACCTTAGTCTTCTCTTGGTAGATAAGGTGGTGGACTAACTGATGTTCGTGGTCAGTCTTACCAATCTTAGGGGCAGCACCTACTACGTGAATTGTGTGTGGTCTAATCCCGAAGGTTGCTTTGGTGACAGTAGGCCACGGGAAACTGATGCCCATCTGTGGGCGTTCCATTGCCTTAGTGATGATGTCCCTAACGTCTACCACTTCACCCTGTCTAACGTATTCAGAGTCCCACACACAGGACAGGTACAATTCGTTACCCTTATTCTTGAGTAGCATGTCGTTAGCGTCCTTCTCGGATAACTTGGCCACCTTAAATCTAGGGAATGTGCGTAGTACTTCCTTTACCGCTCTCTTGCCGGCATCGTCCGAGTCAAAGCATAGGATAACCTCATCGAATCCTTCTACGAACTCTCGATTAGCTACAATATCCTTAACCGCAGAACTAGCACCACGTGTAAGCGATACAATGGCTGGCTCTTTGGATAGGTACTTCTTGGGCATGTTGTCCACTATGGCTTGATGTAATGACATAGCGTCCAAGCGTCCTTCAGTTATAAATAACTTCTTACCCTTGACTACATTGTGCTGATTCCATAAATCAAAATCACCCTTCCTATCACCAACTGCCGTAAAGGATTTGGTTTCACACTCTCTGGCTTCGTAGCCTATCAGCTCACCATTGCGGTGGTCTGGATAGTAGTGGTGCGTGATTGAGATACCGTCCAATTCACTCACTGCCACTCTAACGCCAAACTTCTCTACAATATCCTTGCGTAGACCACGGTCTTTAATCGCTAGGGTAGGCAGTTTACCAACGTCTTCCATTTTCATTCTACCATCCACCTTAATTTGGTTAATCGGTACTACGTTACCACCATCATTCATAGGGTCGTAGGTTTCGCAGGCATAGCACCACGCGTCAAAGGAACCGTCCTCCTGAACGTAAACCTGATTGCCGTCCCCACTACCACAGTTAGAACACGTAGTCTTATAGGCGCATGCACCTTTGGTCTGATGTTTTTTCTTATTCATCTTTTCTACCTTTACTTACTGCATCTGTCATAGGTCTAGCTCCCTCATAGCTTCCTCACCTGCATGGTCTAGCAACATAAGGTATAGATACTCACCAAAGCCACTGAAGTCACCACCATCACACTCGCTAAGTAATTTTAGCAATTCATCATGCCTAATCTTATAGCCCTCGTTAGGCGCCATAGCGTCCATCAATAACATCTGTATGTCATCGCAAATTAGCTCATCTGTTTTATCTAGTAACATATCTTCCTCACTTGAAGTTAAGAATTGTTTCTGATACTCGTCTTGCCAATCATCACTAGGTTCTCTCATTGCTCTAACCTCACTCTTAATTCGTGCAGAAATCGCTCAATGCCGTGGCGCTCAATATACGCTGAGGCCTCACTTAAGCACCAACTCAATGCGTACTCATCACGGGTGTTTTCGTCTAAGTGAAGTTGTTCGAACTCGTTTCCAAAATCATCTTGTGCCATTGTATGTCTCCCCTATTGGGTCGTAAATGTATAATTCACCGCCTTTAGCAATCCTAACAACACTAGGTTGCTGGCAACGGTACGTAGTAATAATCCAATTATCTCCTAATGGTTCCATCTGTGCAACTGCATGATTTAAAGCCTGCGTCTTATTCTTAAACTTATCGTCCTCGAAGGATACAATGTGGCCATTCTGCATCTCTACATCACACCAAAACTTGTGTTGGTCACCGTAGTTACGTTTTTCTTTAGTCATCTTTTAATGCGTCCACTGGTTGCTTATGGTGGTGCGTAATGGGTGCGCCTGATAGCTCATTTATACGCATCTCTAAGTAGCGTATGGCTTTCTCTAAGTCTTGTACCTCATCACCCTTAAAGCCTGCTCTCGCCACGTATTTAATGACGTTACCACGCCAGAATTCCATACGGTTCTCCATAATAAACGTTATTGGTTCCATCTTCCAGACTGTATAATGCGATGGGCTTACTACTTCATTATTACTCACTTTATTTTCTCCTTTTAGTTTGGGGGCTTGTTTGCCGTATCCTTTAGCCGAAAAATCAGCTATAATAAAATCTAATTTTCAATCTCACCCTCATTATATACCGTACTATCCACCAACATATCAGTATGTAACGGTTCAATATCGTTAACCGATACAAAACATACAGAACACAAGTCTACGAAACCACCGTCTAGCTCATGTCCTGCACCATACTTTCGGGTACTTTCATAGTCCGTAAGCAATACGTCACACGCAATACAGCGCATTAGTAACTTTGCGCCCATTGTTGGGCCTGTAAAACTAACTCCGCCTCGGCGTTAGCTATACCGTATTCACGCTCCAATCTCTGCTGTGCCTCACTTGTTGGGTGTACCAACATCTGCTGCATCGCACAATAGATTGCATAGTCAGCAGCAGTCTGAGACCGCTTCAAATCTTCTTCAGTTACTTTACTCATTGTTAGACCTCACTTTGTCTATACTTTCGTTAATAGTCTGTACCATTATAGCACGGGTTAGCTCATCAAGTACAAGAATCCTATCCATGTAATTGTAAGCATCTCGCTTACTTTTACCATATGTAAGCGCCCAGTCTGCTAACATATGGGCCATATTTTTATAGGCGTTGTCATTCATAGCTCTGAGACCTCCTGTGTGACGCTGTAACCCATCTCCTTGATTAGGCTTATAGCGTGGCGTGTTAGGGTCTTATGGCCTGTAAGGCGTGTAAATAACTTGGCCTGAGGGCATACTGGGTAAATGCGCTCATTACCGAACACATTCTTTATTTTCACTGTGATTGTATTCATATTCCTTACGCGCCCCCTATACCCGTATGCGATTGTACGTGCTGTTCGTGTAACTCTTTACCAGCCGTGATGATAGTGAGTGCTACCGCTTCGCTTATCTCGTTATGCTCTGCAAATTTAGCCACTGACAAGTAGTTATTAAAGTAATCTAAAAACATGGCGCGAAGCTGCTCATTAATTGTATTCATTATAAATCCTCTAGTGTATATAGTGACGCAATAAGTATTGTATCGTTCTCTTCATTGCTTACGGGTATGACGTGTTGGCGGCTTCGTAACCAATCGACTGCCGCATTATAGCCGCTAGGACAATCCGGAAAACTTATCCTCAGTTGTTTTAAATTGCTATAACAGCTCCAATCCCTCCAAATTGTGAACAAATCAATATTAATTTCCCTACCTAGACGCCTTTCATACTCATGCAAATAATTTGCTAAGGCGAAGGCTTCATTATGTGTCCATCTTGATTTGTCATAGGACTGCAAGCAATTCGCGGTCTCTTCAATACTTAGTTTTACTATTCTCACTATAAACCCCCTAGAATGTAGATATAAGCGCAAGATAATAGGATACACGCCAAGCAGCAAAGCCCTGCGAGTATAGCCTCTAGCATGGTTTCGGGCTGTGGTTCTTGGTTGCTGTGAACGTAGTCGTGTTTGATTTTCATTTTATTAACCCCATTGCAATTGTACAAACTGGTACATTCCTATCAATGATAGTTTGTCCCATGAATTCATATTCGGCGACATAATAATTATCTACTACATCACCACCTAAATTGGTAACCGTATAATAATCTATGACGGTACACTCTTTAGGGTACTTGCCCCTAGTTTTAAACCTTGTGCCTACTGGGTAATGGCTCATGTTTTTAGCTCCTTTTTTTTATACTTGGACTACAAAACCGCTTGCATCTTTCTTTGCTTGCCCTTTAGCGTAAAGCCCTACAATCTTTCTAGTGCCGTCTAGGTGGCGAACGTCCGTATTATCGCCGTCTACTACTGGCCAGCCGTTGAAAGTCTTAGGCGCACGCTCGCGGTGTGAAAATACTACAGCGATGCGGCTTAGGCTTTTGTTAGCCTTAGCTTTTTCTACGTGTTTTTGCCAGCCGTCAACGCCGCTATAGCTAAATGTTAAATCATAGTTTGAGGGGATATCTCGGCGGTTAGGGATTTTTGTATAATCATAAAATTGCACATTCGGGAATGCTTCAAAAATATTCGCATGCCCGTCTACTGGCACATTTTCCCAACGGATATCACTTGTGCCGTTCAATCGAACCAATGGCGTTAGATTTTCCCGCTTCGCTTTTCTTATCAATGCGTTGATTGAATAAACAACATCAGCCATGAATTCTGATTGCTCATTAAAAAACCTTTTGGTTTTAGCTATCCGCGCATTTTGTACGGGTGACATTGCACCGCGACCTGCTGAATATAAGCAAGCTTTATCGCATTGCGCTACTTTAGCCATTGGGCAAGTATTACCCGCACCGCTTATCGTATGCGGCGCAAGGTATAGAATGCCAGTAAGAAAACCCAACTCAACGCCCTTCGATGTTTTTGCGTCCGCTTGGATACTTAATACGTTTTTCATTTTATAACCCTTTGTTGTTGTTTGACTAAGACGAGGCTTACCGCCCCGTTTCGGGTAATTAACCCTCATCAGTTAGCCTTTAATAATTTTTCATGGTGGTGCGAAATTGCCCCCATAAATGTCAGAAAGTCTGCCGCAGGGAGCTCTAGCGCCGCTAGCTTATCCATTGCTATAGCTGCTTCACCCAATGCA
>Ga0208134_1002307_pt1 | contig 10369 bp, 11 predicted proteins | sample VirMetDEL_Mar_31_FD_184515 | JGI IMG/M metagenome (GOLD analysis project Ga0208134, IMG submission 184515) | Aqueous microbial communities from the Delaware River and Bay under freshwater to marine salinity gradient to study organic matter... | ecosystem: Environmental > Aquatic > Marine >...
TCATGCAAGAGACACTTCTGCTAATGTAGCTGAAGCCTTCATGGAAATGGGATACCACAAACAGAACCCCAATCGTCTACTGGAGCCCTTCTCTTGGATCGATACACTCATTACAGCAACAGAATGGGATAACTTCCTATGGCTCCGTGACCATACTGATGCAGAGCCTCATCTCCAGGATCTGGCTCGTTTGGTTCATCTCGCAATCAAACATGCTGATGTGCAAGAACTAGACTCTGGTGAATGGCATCTGCCTTATGTCACTGAGCAAGATTGGCAAGCTTCTATCACAGCCGTTAGCCCTCCACATCAAGCTCTTACTTCAGAATGGCTTTGTATGATCTCAGCTGCTCGATGTGCTCGCATCTCATACAAACCCTTTGATGGTGATGCTTCATATGAACGTGAGCTAGAACGTTATGATAGTCTGGTCACAGCTGATCGTGTTCATGCTTCACCTCTGGAGCATCAAGCAACACCTGACAAATTGGTAGAAGACAAATACCATTATCGTCCGACAGGAGTTAATAAAGAAAACAGAGTGGGTTTTGAGCATAAAAAGCTAGAATTTTGGTCTTGTGGTCATCTGCACGGCAACCTTACTGGTTGGATCCAGTATCGTAAAACCATCCCCAATGAAGCTAAGACGGTGGGCGTTTTGGATCCAAACGTGTAAACTAATACTACCTACATATTTATGACCCATCCTCGTGTAGGCAACTAACCTCCTCTCCTCATCGCTAATCCCGATACCTATTGGAGAGGAGGTATTTTCACACCACATCACATCACAGCAAAAGGACTAATATTATGACAACTGTCGAAGAGTATCATGCGCAAAGAGTTGCAGCAGACAAAACTAAAAAAGAGAAATTTATAGAAACTCGTGCCAGACTTCTCAGTGATCTTCGCAATGAAGCTCTGCTGTCTACAGACCCAGTTACAGTCTTTGCTTCGTCATTTGATGGCTATGGAGACTCTGGAACTGTATATTTTATATCGCCAAAAAGCATGGAATACGATCTCACTGAAGTAGAGAATCTTCTTTCTAGAGCTGTAGACATGTATGCCGATTGGGATTGGTACAACAACGATGGCGGTGGCGGTACAATTCAATGGGATATCAAAACAGATACTATGACCATCGAAGGTCACTACAACGAAACTGTGACAACCCTTGTCGATGAGATCGAATTCTGATGGCCCACTCTTATCATCACGCTAAGTCTTCAGTGAAACACTTCGGTGGAGTACCTGAAGACTACATAGCCATTCATGATTGGTTTGACTGTACCAAAGCCTATGAGCCCACCTTCCGTCATCGGGCTCTTAGGCATCACACGCAAGGTATCTTTGAGTGTGAGAAAGTCTTTGGTCATACCATCACCAACTCAGACGGTAAGGTTGTTCCTGTCCGTGTCATTGGTGAGCAACATGTCAAAGAAGACTTCTCCGGCCGAATCCCTAGTGTACAGGATTGGCTTCAAAACATACCTTCTGAACCATGGATGAACCCATCACCTGCTTACCAACGTGAACTCATGCGCAGCATTGAAGTTCCCAAAGACTAGCATTCCACCTAGCCGTACACACTAAGGTTTGCGTTCACACCACATAATGATGCAAGATGTGGCAGCACTGACTGACTGGAGATTCTTAACCTCAGACAAACGAAAACCGCCACCTATCCAGATGACGGCTCCCGAAGAAATATAACTGACCCTTTGTTTCTTCCATGAGTCTCATCATAAATCAACCCAGATTCTCATTTCTGGGAACAGTCTACCTGTGCTTGGCGGTATGGAGCAGACAATGAAACTTATCGACACTTTGCTAGACATGATCCTGGGAGCTGGCATCACTCTCCAGGATCTACAAGCTCGTCAACTACAAAGAGATCAACCTGAAGCTGACACTAATAAGATAAACAATAACAATAATTCATTAGAAGCTTCGCCCTTTTGGGTTGAGCTCTCTGATCAACTTCCTGAGTCTGCTAAACAACTGGCTCAAGAGATCCAAAAGACACGTCCCGAGTTGTCTCAGGTCTCTCCTCTTAGGCTGTGGACAGACTTTGTAGCTTTCAACAGACTCAAAGGACGTAAGGGACTCATACGTCTCAAAGCCTTCTTCGGTTTCCTGAGAGTCTGGGAGGACCGTCTAGAGCCAACTAAAGCTCATAGGCCTGTATCCCCTGCCCCATCCCTTACTGAGCATCAGAGAGGCTTCCAGGAGCTCTGTGCGTCTGCCAGAGCTGACAAAGTCCATGAATACAAACAGACCTTAGAACGTCTGTGGGGAATCAATGGCTATGCTTCAGCTGTCAGAGCCATGGCTCAGAAATGGGATGTTAGTCTGTACCGTGCAGCCTTTGCTGTTCACGGTGACTCAGTAAAACAAGGCATTCTAAAAGCCTAACTAAAAAATTCCCTTATTGAGAGTAGTTTTGGCTAGACACCCCTATACACCACACCATATCATACCTTCACCAATGCATTAACGAATGGGAACGTATGTATGTCTCCAGATAGAGAAGCCCTTTTGGGGCACCAAATGAAAACACTTGAATATCTTAGGGGTCATAGATCTCGCCTACCTGCCAATGAATTTGCAGTAGCCAACATGCCTCGGCTTTTAAAGCACGATCGCATCCTCAAGTTCTTTAAGAAAAACCCTGATCCGATCTACACATCAGAGCTTTCCAAACGACTCAATATTGGCGCTGATCCACTCAGACGCCTGTGCCGCACCTTAGTTGTTCGCGGCTCTCTGAACAGCAAACGAACCAACATAGGTGTCATGTATTACACGCCTTAGAATCTGGACCTTGTTTATCCTCCCTGTTGCGAGGTCCAGAACTATCATGAGATGTCTGATGTATCTTCGCTCCATCCGTCTCATGATAGACTTACCTGACTGATCGAGTCACTCAGCCCTGCTTTGAGTCTTGGCTCTTTCAGTCAGGTATTTTTTTAACAACACCTCAAGCATATCCCCATTGGTTCTACGCTCATGCTTACACAGTGATCTGAACGTGTCGTACACATTCGCGTGCATACGGATAGACATCTGAACCGTTGGATTAGGCTCTCTAGATTCCCATCTCTTAACGGCACTTTCATTACCTTCAAGAACATCCTGAAGAGCTGCAAAGTCTAATTTGTTAACCATTTTCTAATCTCCTTGGCTTACTTTCTAAAGCCTGCGTTGTGTTTACTGCTTGCAACAATTCTATGACCTCTTCCGCAAAGAGTTCAGCGTTAGCTATAGCTTTCATGACTCCAGACACGTCGTTGGGATCCAAGTGATATAGATCGCCCCCAAAGTTATGGAGTGATGAAAACGCAGTTCTGCGGTTCAGTTCTGTTGTGAATGTCTTTGCCTGTTGTCGTACTTGTTGGTTTAGCGATTTAGCTAACCTGGATTTTACAGCTGCCTGTGTGTTTGCAAACAGCACTCTAGTCATAATCTTACGTCTCATGGCTTTGCTCTCTAAGGCAACTTGAGCCAGAGTCTCTACTGCACCTTCTGCGTCTGGATGTTCTTCAGCCATTGGGACAATGACAAGATCACTCTCGCCCATGGCATATGCATTCAACCTAGATGCAGTACCTTCTAAATCTAATATTACATACTCAGCTGATTCCTTAGCTGAGTCGATCTCATCGTGTATCCACTTCTCTCCCTTGGTTTTGTAGACCTTTAAGTTCGGAGGAAGTGGTCCTTTGTTTGCCCAGCTCATTAGTCTCTTGGCTGGATCAGCATCTATCAAAAATACTGGAGCGTGCTTGGCTAACGTCGTACCAAGTATGATAGCAGACGTTGTTTTTCCCGCTCCCCCCTTTGAAGATGCAAAGGTTATAACGCCCATATGCATGTTCCTTAGATTTCCCACGGAAGTCTAAGCACATCATTTGACCTAAGTCCACCCTAAAGCTTACCGTATCAAACCACACCGCTTTGTGTGATGTGTTAATATTCATAGAATCAGTAAAGACAGGAACTGACATGCCCCTAACAAATGACCAGCAGGCTGCGGCCGATGCTTTCTACAAATTCCTGTTCAGAGACGATCAAACTTTTATCCTCTCTGGCGGTGCAGGTGTAGGTAAGACGTACATGATGAAGTACCTTAAAGACGTTGTCATGCCTAAGTACACTGATGCTTGTAAGCTGACTGGACTGACTCCTGAATTTCATGACTCAGTCTTCACAGCCACAACCAATAAGGCTGCCGAAGTGCTTGAGAAAGCCATCAACAGCCATGTGCAAACAGTACATTCCTATCTTGGTATCCAAGTGAAGAATGACAACAAATCCAAGCAGCAGGTTCTGATCCAAAATAAGGTTAAGAATACTGCAGGCCTTGTCTTGTTCGTAGACGAAGCTTCCATGATCGACAGCCAGTTGTATGACATCATTTTGCAGAACTCTAAGAATGCCAAACTGGTCTTTGTTGGTGATCATGCTCAGATGGCTCCTGTCTCTGAACGTCTCTCACCCATCTACAAAGATGTTAAAGAAGCTAACTTCATCTTTCTCAATGAAGTTGTCCGTAATGCTCATAGCCCTGCCCTCATGGCTCTGTGTTCGCAACTGCGTACGACAGTGGAGACAGGTGAGTTCTTCCCCATAGATGAAGTTCCTGGCTCCATTGAGTATCTTGACGATCAAGCCATGCAAGCTGAGCTCACACACTACTTTAGGAACCCTAACCCCACATGCCGGATCCTCACGTACACCAACGAGAGAGCCAAGATGTATAACTCTTTCATTCGTGAGCTGAGAAACCTGCCTGAAACATTTGTTCCAGGCGAAATTGTAGTGAACGCTAAAGCTTATTTTTCTAGCACAGATAAAACCTTTGTTTCTGTTGAAAGAGAGCTTGAGATCCTAGAGGTTAAATTGGATCAACCTGCAGGTTGGGCTCAGTACACACCTAATCGTGCTGAGCTAATTGTACATGAGTACAAGGTAAAGCGTCTTGATTCTTCAGCTACTTTTATCATGAGAGTCCCTGCAGACCCTGACATGTATCAGATGATTCTCAAAGCAACAGCTAAGCAGAAGAACTGGTCTGATTATCACCATCTGAAGCAGTCGTATGGTGATCTTAGAGATCCAGAAGCTTGCACCATCTACAAGAGCCAAGGCTCAACTTATGACACTGTCTTCATCGATATTGGTAATATCGGTGTCAGCCGTGATCCAGAACAAGTTGCCCGAATGCTTTTTGTAGGTGCTTCACGAGCACAGAACAAAGTGTTCTTTTATGGCTCACTCCCTGTCCAGTACCAGGGTAAAAAATCAGCATGAGATATAAAAATAGGATTAAAGATATGCATCCCTATCCCAGACAGATCACTGAAGCTATCATTGAAGCTCTTGGACGTTCGACAGAGAAACTGTTGAAGCGTGAGAAAGAGCATCTGATCCATAAAAATGAAGAGCTTGGAGGACTTAGTAACGGCTTTCTCTTAGGAGGCCATTACTTCACCAAGCTTGAAGATCAGGTTAAAATCCATACAGCCATCAAGAAGCCACTGCATCAATCTCTGTACCCTGAAGGTCTAGAGCTCTTGCAAGGAACCAAAGAGCTCGAACAAGACATGCAGCAGTTGACCCAAGGCTTGTCAGTAGTCTTATTTGATTGTCGCACACCCCAAGACGTACGAAATGCTCTGCCTGATACAGTCATGTATCTGTTGCCAGATATTTCTAGTTTTAGCAGAACCAAAGATGAAGCTTGGACCCTTAGAAATAAGCCCCTTCAGATGATGGGCTATCCTAAGACCGCCAAGCTTCTGAACATCTACAGCGCAATGAGGATACTCGAGTAATGCGGTACCAGACGTTTACAGATACCGAAAGCAGCAGCTACGACATAGCTATTTTATCCACAGAACTAGACAGTGTAGTCATGCAGTCTGAGTATCTGGATAACAGTTGTATGGATCCCAAAGACGTCATTGCTTACGAGCTTCACCAGACAGGTAAAAAGACCAAAGTAGCTGTACAAAAAGAGTACCTGGATGATCTCATCCCTACCCTCTCAGACATCGGTGTGACGTATCTCATCGTTACAGATGCTGAGTATTTTAAGACCATCACTGGATCTAAAAAAGCAGAGGCCAACTTAGGTTACGTCATGACAAACGTATATCCTGAACACTTGGCTAACCAGTTCCACGTCCTGTACTGCCCTACGTTCAGAGCCATCTGGCATAATCCTGAGCCAACTAAAGCTAAGATCCAGATTGCCATGGATGCTCTCTTCAACTTCATGAACGATCGGTACACAGCTCCTGGGATCGACGTACTAAAGTTTGCTGATTACCCTCAAACAACTTCAGAAATCTTAGCTTGGCTCAACAAGCTGATTGAGATGGATGTGCCTCTGGCATGTGACATCGAAGCTTTCTCACTCAAGCACTACTCTGCAGGCATTGGTACCATTGCTTTCGCATGGAGCCAGCATGAAGGCATTGCCTTCCCTGTAGATCTTGGGCCTGACGGTAAGCAAGTACGCGACGCTTTGAGGAGGTTCTTCAAAACCTTCAATCAAAAGCTGATCTATCACAACATCAGCTATGACGTGAACGTGCTTATCTTCCAGCTCTACATGGATGACATTTCTGACACCGCAGGTCTTCTTAATGGCCTAGATATCATGCTCAAGAACTGGGATGACACCAAGCTCATCAGCTATCTGGCAACCAACACATGTGCAGGTAACAAACTGAGTCTCAAAGATCAGGCTCAAGAGTTTGCTGGTAACTATGCCGTCGAAGAGATCAAAGACATTACTCAAATCCCTCTTCCAGACCTTCTTGAGTACAACCTCATCGATGCCTGTTCTACATGGTATGTCTATAACAAGCACATGCCTACCTTGGTTAACGATCAACAGCTAAAGATCTACGACACCCTGTTTAAGCCGGCCATTGTAGACATCATCCAGATGCAGCTGACAGGTATGCCTTTGGACATGGCTGAAGTTCGTCGGTCAAAGCAGATCTTTAACCACGATCGTCAAACCGCGCTACACCACATCCAATCACATCCTGAAGTTCAAGAGTTTGTTCAACTGCTCAAAGAACAGCTTGAGGATGACCATTATCAAGATTGGGTCAAACGTAAGAACAACGGAGTCAAAGTCAGACCCTATGTTCCCAAGAAGTTTGACGTAGAAATCAACCCAAACTCACCTCTTCAAATGCAAGGACTCCTCTATGAGCACTTAGAACTTCCCGTCATTGAACGCACCAAAACTCAACAGCCTGGGACTGGATCTGAAATCCTGGAAAAGCTCAAAGCTTACACAGAGGATACAGCTGTTCGTGATCTCTTGAATCGCTTCCTAGAGTTCAAAGCAGTAGATAAAATTTGTTCTACTTTTGTTCCGGCCATGCTAGAGGCCGTGCCATCATCAGACGGCCGGCACTATCTGTTCGGAAATTTCAACCTAGGTGGGACAGTCTCTGGTCGCTTAAGTTCATCAGGTCCAAATCTGCAGACCATTCCATCTACAGGCAGCACTGCAATGAAACGCAAGTATGCCAAGCTTATCAAAAACTGCTTTAAGGCTCCTGAAGGTTGTCTCATGGTGGGTCTAGACTTCAACTCACTTGAAGACATGATCTCAGCTTTAACAACCAAAGATCCAAACAAGCTCAAGGTCTACACAGATAAGTATGATGGTCACTGTCTCAGAGCTCAGTCTTACTTTGGTGATCAGATGCCTGATATTGATCCAACATCAGTAGACAGCATCAACTCTGTCCAAGAGAAGTACCCTACCCTACGACAGGATTCCAAAGGCCCAACCTTTGCTCTCACTTATCAAGGCACGTACATGACCTTGATTGCCAAGTTTGGATTCTCCAAAACTGTCGCTCTTCAGATCGAGAAACGATATCACGAGCTCTACCAAGCTTCTGATGAATGGGTCCAAGACAAGCTTCAAGGAGCCAGCAAGGATGGTTACATCACTTGCGCATTTGGCCTCAGAGTGCGGACTCCTCTTCTCAAGCAGGTTGTCTTAGGAAACAAAGCTACCCCTACTGAGGCGGCCGCTGAAGGCCGTACAGCAGGCAATGCACTAGGACAGTCCTGGTGCTTGCTTAACAGCCGTGCAGCCACTGAGTTCATGCGTAAGGTTAGAGCCAGTAAGTATCGTCTGTTGATCAAACCGATCGCACACATTCATGACGCTCAATACTACGTCATACCTGATGACATTGAGGTTCTCATGTTCTTGAACCAGCATCTCGTAGAGGCTGTTCAGTGGCAAGAGCATCCAAACATTGCACATGATAGTGTCAAGCTGGGTGGTAACACCTCGATATTCTATCCATCTTGGGCTAATGAGGTGAGCATACCAAATCACGCCACAGCAAACCAAATCAGAGAGATAGTCCAAACCAAGATTATTCCTCAACTTGAAAAGAAAGCAGCATAATGACTGACACAAAAACTTCCGCACCTACCAAAAAGACACAAGAAGAGCAGCAAATGTTCTTTTTTATGGCTACAGCTCTGGCCATCTACGGCACAGATGATGGACCCAAGCAACGCCATGTAAACGTGCTTCTTGAAAGCCCTCAGATCCATCTGGCAAAGAAAGACCTGCAGCACATGAACCGCTCTGTCATTGCTCGTATCAATGCAGAGAATGGTATCACACCAGACCAAATCAAAGACGTCGTGATTACAAACATCTCTCTGCTTGGTCACATGGCTCCGTCTGTCTTCCATGCTGAACCAACCATCGAAACCCCTGCTCCCAAGCAATAAGAGTAGGCGTGGAAGTAGGGTGTGATGGTTGCACTCAGCGCTCATAACGCTTGCAGACAAAGTTCGATTCTTTGTGCTTCCACCACAAAATACCTTGATGGATCATCCTGATCCTGTAAGCTTTGAATTCACATCACACCACATCACATCATTTAAACCCGGATCATATTCCGGGTTTTATGATCTTCAGGAGATCCACATGAGTAAGATGACTAATATTACAGGCATCAGCCTGCCCCTAGCTGTTTGGTTAGCTAACGATGACTATGACTTTGTCCCTGGGGATAAGTCTATCTCAGCCACAGCACTTCTTAAATCCACACGTCAAATTCTACTTGGTGAGCGTCTTACTTCAGAGGTTAGACAGACACCTGACGTAGCAGACCGTATCGCATCCAGCTTTGGTACAGCCATTCACGACAGCATTGAACGTGTGTGGTCTGACCCTAAAAAGATTGTACGTGCTCTTGAGAAGCTCAACCTGCCCAAGCAAGTCACAGAAAACATCCGTATCAATCCAGGCGATCTTGAAGAGGGTGAAATCCCTATCTGGCTAGAGCAACGTGGATCCAGAGAGATCATGGGTTACACCATCTCAGGCAAATTCGACATGGTTGTAGATGGAGACCTTCATGACTTCAAAACCACGTCTGTGTACTCTTACCTGAGCGGTAACAAAGATGAAGATTACTCTTTGCAAGGCTCAATCTATCGTTGGATCCATCACGACAAAATCACCAGCGATACCATCAAAATTGAGTTTATGTTCACTGACTGGCAAGGCGCACAAGCTAAGCAGAACAGTGACTATCCTCAGCAAAAGCTTCACCAACATTCTGTCCCACTGCTGTCTCTCAAGGAGACTGAAAAGTGGATCATCAAAAAGCTTCGGCACCTAGAGCAGTATGCTTCGGTAGATGAAAAGCTCATCCCAGAATGCACTGACGTAGAGCTATGGCGCTCTTCCCCTGTGTATAAATACTACGCAGACCCAGCCAAAGCATCCCTACCAAACTCACGCTCAACCAAGAACTTTGACAACCTTATGGAAGCAAACGCGTTTCGCGCATCCAAAGGTAAAGGCATTGTCGTGACTGTCCCAGGACAAGTTAAGGCATGTGCCTACTGTCAATCTGCACCCATCTGCACACAAAAGGACCAGTATAACTATGCTTGATATTTCAGGTTATAAACATCATCCCGCCTTGCAGGAAATCTCACAGATTGTCGCTACAGAAACCTTGAACGGTGACCTCCCTTTCTTTCGTACCATCACAGCATACTACTTTTGTACTGTTGCATCACACATGCACACAACCGTTCGAACCATGAACGATGATGAGTGGCCTACCAATGCATATGCATTGTGCTTGGCTCCATCTGGTACAGACAAAGGCCGCACTGTGCATATCCTCGAGAACAAAATCCTCAGCGGATATCGTAAGCGTTTCCTCCAAGAGACCCAGCCAGGAATTGCTGAACTCTCTCTTCACAAAACAGGTATTCGACGTGCCGCTCGCAAAGGCACTTCAGAAGATGAAGAGATTGCCAAGCTCACAACTGATGCCAGCAC
>Ga0208134_1002308_pt1 | contig 10367 bp, 14 predicted proteins | sample VirMetDEL_Mar_31_FD_184515 | JGI IMG/M metagenome (GOLD analysis project Ga0208134, IMG submission 184515) | Aqueous microbial communities from the Delaware River and Bay under freshwater to marine salinity gradient to study organic matter... | ecosystem: Environmental > Aquatic > Marine >...
TCTTAAATTAAGTTTGTTATCCTCAACACATCTTTGTTTCAACCAACTCGGTAAGTTTGCGTGCATAACACGAACTTTCGTTACCAAGTTTTTTGCTACTTCTTGTTTTGTTGCAATTACCAAAACATTTTTATCCTGATGAAAAGTCATCATCCATAAAGCGTATCCAGCTGTTAATGTTGAAATACCCAACTGACGAGCTTTCAAAATAATATTAAACCTGTGGTCTTTAAATTCACGAACTGACTTTTCTTGGAACTCATACAACTCAAAAGGAATTTTACCCCGTATCGGGTGTTGTATCATACAATACTTTTTCATAAAATACGCAGGGTCTTGTGCGGACTTTATATATTCTTGTTTGATTACTTCTTTTATTTGTTCTGCCATTAGTCTACTATTTGACCTGCTAATTTAACCGAAGTAGCAGTCAACACTACCCCATATGTAAAGTATAACCATTTGTTTTCATACCATTTTGGTTGAACGAGTTTTACCTTTTGTTCAAGTAGTTTGTTTGTGTCTTTTAGTAGATTGAGTTGCATTGTTTTATTAACAATCAACATTGAGTCTATTGCAGAGTTTTCTTCAACAAGTTTTAATTGTGATTCTAAATCTCCTACCAATGAAACATTTAAACTATCTTTTAATTCTAATTCCATAATACGATTAGTAAATCCTAATACTTCTTCTTCTGTAAAAGTATAGGTTTTTACTTCATCTTGTGAATATAAAGACTCGTCCAAAGGTACTGATGAATCACCATCAATGTCTTGTGAGAATAAACTCCCTATTAGTAATATGTATATAATATATCTCATATATATAAATATATACTACTTTGAAAACTTCTTAAGAAATTTTACTGCGTCATCAGCATTATCTGTTTTAACTGCTTCACCAGCTTTTTCAATCTGTTTTTTAGTAGTAGTTACTTTTCTTTTTAATTTTGCTACTTCTTTTTTGTTGACTTTCTTCTTTGATTCAAGAACTTTTACTTCTTTTTCAAGTTCTTTAACTTCGTTGTCTTTAACTTTGATTGCTTTATCAAGTTCTTTGACTTCTTGTTTTTTATTACCACCAAAGAATAAATTCATTATCATCTGTATGATATTACCCATTATTCTGCTCCTGTTAGTTGTTGTTCTGCTTCTTCGACTAATTGTCGTTTTTCTCTTATGAAATCTCTTGCTTCTGAAATAGTTTTGGTGAACGCGTCTTCGTCCATTTTCCAAGTATCTGTTTCAAGTTCTGGTGTATTTACACCTACATTGTTATACCAAGTTTTTGAACCACCGGTTTTTTCAAAGTCATCTATACTTTGTTCTAAGTCTTTTAGTTGTGATTTTTGATTTTCTAACATTTTTTGTTGAGCATATTGACCAAATTCTCCCTTTATTCTCAACTTGTTTTCAAAATCCACTTGGCAATCAAAACAATGTCCCATTAATCTCCAAAACTTATCATCAAGTTTTTTCTTCATTGCTTTATCACACTTAGGACAAAACCAAGGCATTCTTACTGATGCCATTACATCAGTTAATTCTGATTTTCTGGTTTTACCACCAAGGTTTTCTTTCTTACCTTCGTATCCTACTTGTGTGTAATCTTTTTCAGTTTTACCTGTGGTCATTAAATCTTTTAATGCCTTATTCTGTCTTTCTGCTTCTTTTGAATAACCTGCCATTTTTTTCTCCTAAAATCTTAAACTACCTAATATCTGATTGATTGGTGCAAATGCTCCTGTGAATTTGTATATATTACCTTTATATTTAAATACCAATCCCTCACTTGGAACGATTGCACTTGAACCACCGATAGCTTCTAATTTTTCTATTTGTATTTTTAATTTATTTAATTTTTGTACATTATCTGGTTTTTGTAAATCTCTCAACGCTTTATCAACATCTTGTTTAATTTTTTTGACTGCTGCGTCTGGTGATACTGCTAAAAATCCTGACATATTTTTTAATATTTCTGCACCGACTTGAAAAAACAATATCTCAAATGGTTTAATGTTTTGTTTGAACATTTTGTTATGGTCAAGTTTGTCAGTCTTTAATATCCAATCAATAAATTCTGGACTATCTTTAAAGTCTTTTTTAATTTGCCCTACACTATATGACTTATCAAAGAATGCCCAACGATTAGTTAAATTAACTAATTGATTATTTTTTATACTAACTTTAAATTGTTTTGCTGCATTAAAAATATACTCTTGCCAAAATGACTGGTGATACATACCTAAGTTATCAGTATCTTTTAATCCATATTGTCCTTGTAATTTATTCAATCTACCTAAGAAAGAACTTTTCTTTGTTCCATAGTTTTGAACTTTACTCATCTTCAAGAAATTAGGTCTACTAATTTTAAATGTTTTTTGTATATTTTGATTTATTTGTTGTATCATACCTTGTAACATACGAGCAGATTCTTTTGAATATCCTTTTGCTCTACCTGTTCTATCATATTCGGTAGTTCCGTGAAATACAATTTCAGCGACATCATAATCTATAATATTACTCGTTTGTGGATATATAACCTCTAAATTCATCCATTTAGTTCCATTACCAAATACTTTTTTCTTTTGAGCGTCTGATAGTGAACCTATTGATTTTTCTAAATCTCTCATCGCACCAACGAATGCTTTTTTAATCTCACCTCTACCACTAAACATATTAGCGATACCTGCGGTTGTTGGTGCAGTTTTACCACCATTTTTCAGATGACCTTTGTTTCGGGCTGCTTTTAACTTTCCGTCTACCCAACTTACCATTAGGTTTTGTCCGTCAAGTTTTTCAGAAACTTTATCTTCACGATTCAATTGTCCACTTAACCCTATAATAATTATGTTCTTTAAATCTGAAAACGTCAAATTATTATCATCAAATGGATGATTCATATGTCCGTATGCTCCACCTTCTATTAATAATTCAACATCTTTCATAAATCCTTCTTGAACTTTCTTAATATGGTCAACACCCTTAAATACATCTGATTTTTTCAAAATTGGGGATTCTTTCATCTTGGTAAATGATTCTTCTCCAAAGTATTTAATGATTTCAAATCCTAATCCTGATAAAGTTTTTCTCATTCGTTCTTTATATCGTGGAAATGGATTATCTACGGAATCTGTATTTTTTCTATTTTGGTTGATTGTTCTTCCGTGTGTTACGGTTTTGGTACGGTCTTTTTCATACTCATCTGCCATAATAGTAAACATCATATCTTCTGAATCTCTTACTGGAAAGTCAATTAATTCATATCCAATGACTTCTGCGTGTTCTGGTGATATTCTGTAATAATCATCTAATGAACCAAAGAAATCATACATACCTTCGTCTGACATATCACTTGCATTAAAATGACTACCAAATCCACTAACTTCTTTTAAAATCTTTTTCACTTGTGGTTGTTGATAAAATTCAAATAACTTACCAAATCTTGAAGTCATCATTTCATATGTGGACTTGTCAAAGTACCCAAATGTTTTCTTGAATATTTGTTCTCGTTTCTTGTCATCAATCTTTGGACTACCTAATAGATTGCGAATTTCTGTTCCACTTGATATACCACTAACTTTTACGGTTGGTGCTGTATAAATGTATCCGTGTTCTTCAAATCCTTTTAAATCATTGATATTTTTCTTGAAGTCTTGATAATAAGTTTTACCACCTGATTTTTTAGTTCCACCTTTTAATCTACCAGCATCTTTTGCTCCGAACACATAAACAACTGCTGTTGTGTCTTTATCAAATTTCTTTAATAGATTGTTCGCTACATAAGGAACTTTTTCTCTAACTATATTCTTTTTTGGTATTCCCATTTTGACCATATGTTTTACTTTTTCATTAAAGTTCATTGGGTGTCTTGGTGGTCTTTGAATATCTGACGTTGTGATGTAAGCTTCTCCGAACTTACTTTTTAATGCTTCGAATACTTTTTTGTGGTGTGGGCCAAAAGGTTGAAAACGACCTGGATATATTGCGATTACTTTTTTAATTTCTTTTTGTTCGTTTACTTTTTTACTTGTATCGGTTTTCATAAATGGGCCACGAGAAATAGTTCTAAATTTAACTTTTAAATCTTGTCCAAATAATTTTTTTGGATTTAATATTCTTAAAGTAACGAGTTCTGTTCTATTATCTATTTTTCTCGCTTCAAAATCTATTTCTTTATATTTTTTACCTTTGTAAGTAAGATTAAATCCTGTAATATTTTTGTGTAGTTTTCCACGAACTACTGCTTGTTTTGCTCTTTCATCAATTTTTTTATATCCAGACATTCTATCGGTTTTGTTTTTCTTGACTGCTGCACGACTTGGTGAAGGAATTGCCATTTCGTTCTTTTTAGTTTTCTTTTTCATCTGATTAATGTAAGCACGATAGACTCCTGCTTGAGCTGTCTTACCCATTTCTTTTGCTCGTTGTTCCATAGCAACTGCTGCTTGGATTTTATGAGCGTGGGTTTTACCACTATTTCTGATTTTACTTACTGATTTCTTTGCGTCATCTGTGGTAGCGAACTTTAATCCTTTGATTGTTCCTTTTGGATTTTCATCCGTGTATAAATCTGAATGACTTGATGAACCTTTATGTTGTCCTTTTTTTCTTGGAATTCTTTTTCCCTCGTTAATGATACCACCTCGCTCATTATACCATTTTCTAAATTGTGCTGGTGTTCCTACGGTAACCGTACCTGTTGCAATTTTTTCTGCTGCTTTTTTAATGTTTGGTAAAGCACTTCTCTTTAATAAAAATATATCTTTAACTTTAATTTGATTAACGAGTATTTCGTTCCACCCGTGTTGTGATGGTTTATCTTTTTGACTTAATATATGTCGTTTGATTTGTGGTTTGTATTTATCAATAATTTTATAACCCATATCAATATATTTTTTAATCCATTTATTTTTTATTGGGCCCATTATTTTTTTCAATGCTTCTTTTTTATCCTTAGGGCCTCCCGTATAATCATCACTGTAATAATCAACTTCTTTTTCCCACTTTTCTTCTACTTTTCTTTCTATTCTCCTCCAAGATTGTGCGTCCATTTTATTTTTTTCAATGGCTGATTTTAATTCTTTATACATTTTACCACCAGCAACTTTACCTGCCAATTCTTCCACCCCAATCCATCTACGACCTGTGTTATCTGGCATTGATTGCATATCTCTTGTGCTTGCAACTAATAAAGTTCCTTCTATTTGATAAATGATACCACCACCTGATTGTATACCTTGTCCTTTTGCAAGTTTCTCACCTTTGTCTACTGATGTAAATGTAGATAGTGTTCCTTTTTTTCCAACAATTCTTTCAACTTGTTTTATGTCCCTTTCATATTCTGCATTACCAACGTGAAATACACTTACTTTTTCATTACCGATAATACTTTGTATTTTTTTAGTAGACAATGGAACATAATTAGAATACCAACGACCAAATGTTGCGTCAAATGATGATGTTCTATGAACCGAATGAAACTTTGGTTCTTTGTCGTCTTCTTTTAATTTGTAATGTGGATATTCATCATCAACACCTTTTCTATCTGAATCTGGTTCTGCTGATTTTTTGTTTGTGGTTTTTGTCGGTAATAACTTTTTGTCGTTTTGGACTAATCTAAATTTTAACGCAGGTCTATTATTAATTAATAAATCACCTTTCTCGTTGTAAGTGATTGACTTAACTTTTACTCTTTTGTTTTTAAACCTACCCATCAATACATCATCACCAACTTTAATTGGCAAATCTACTTCGTTGATAAAAGGTTTAACTAACCATTCTGTTAATTTATTTTTCATTTTCTTTTGTAGATTGTGATTCTTCGTTTCCATATTGATGTTTTTAATTCATCTTGAACATCTTTTATAGCTTTTACTTTATATAATAATGTATCGTTCTTTACTAACATACCATATACATTATCAACATCCATTTCAGAACCACCTTTTAATCTCTTTGATAAGTCTAATAATTGGGATGCGACACTCTTTTTTAATCCTGTTAAACTATATGAACCCAATCCACTCACTACAACGGTAGGATTTTTAGGGTCAAACTTACCCTCTTCCATTTCTTCTTTCCAATTGTAGATATACCCATCATCTTTTGATGATACTTGAACTTTTACATCTTCTTTCAGTAAGTTTTTTAATTTTACCATTTACGACAACTCCAGTATCTTGCCTTGTGGCGTGGACCTGGTGTATCACAATTGTGTCTTGCTCTAAAATTCTTTCTCGCTTCTGGATTGGACTTTCTAATTCTCATTGTTTTTTCTCCACCTTTACCCTTATGTCCAAAGTTTACCTTAACAACATTTCCTTTTGGATTCTTTACATAAACTTTAAACTTTTTAGTATCACCTTGCATTGGTTTACCAAGTTTTACTTTACGACCTTGATATTCTGCTTCATTGATATCTTCTGGTAATCTTAGATATTCTAATGTGTATCCGTGTGCTTCACCATTATCTTCGTAGAATATTTCAGTAACTTCTTTTACACAATTAGGAACTTTTTTACCACCTTTATCTTTCATTCCTATTTGTTTGTATCCTACCCAACAACTTCCTCTGGCTTCTTTCATAGTTCTATCCTTTTTTCCAACTACCACCAGCGGCTTTATATTGTTTTGCTGCCCAAGCGTTTGCATAAGCACTTGGATAAACATCAAACTTTTTCTTTGCTTGTGATTTGTAATAAGACCACTTTGATGGGTTTGTTGGAACATTCTTTTCTAAGAACATATTTAATTTTTTTTCTGTAACTACTTCTTTTATTGTTTCTTTTACTAATGACTTTAAGTTCATTATTGTCTCCCTCTTTGTTCGTCCTGCACAATGTGCTTTTTGACTGAATCCTTTCGGATTATTACAATTAATACTTTTTTTATATTTGTCTGACCAACCCTCTCGGTAAACTTCAAACGCTTTATTTTTTAATTTTCTCATTTCACTTGACGATAATCTTTGTTTCTTTTTACCAATCTCTCTTGGTTCGTCCAAGTGTTTTGCAAATTCTTGTATCTTCATAATTTATCTCGGTGGTTTGGAATCCCAAGGCCCCCAATGTCCTGTTTCAACCATTTTCTTTGCTGCTTCCGCAGGTGTGTAAAAATGATTTTTATATCCTGAAACTGGTATTCCACCTAATTCATAATATTTCTTTTTAGTGGTTGCAATTTTTTTACCATTAGAAAAATCTAATATTGCACCACCCTTTTCTATCCAACAATGTCCAAAAGGTTTTTTATCACTCGCTAACAAAGCAACTCCGTGACACAACTTAAAATCATTGTCTCCCATTTTGGTAATGATAAAATTACCATTTGCTTGATAACAATCTCCAGCCATTAGTCTTTAATCGGCCCACCACTTACCCAAGCTTGACAAGTTCTGGCTGCCGCACATTTAAATTTTAAAAATCTACAATATCCAATTTCACCAACTTTAATAATTGGTTCTGCTGGCGCTTCATCTCCGATACCTTTTTTAATACAATCTCTCATTTTGTCCGTAATGTTAAATGCTGCACAATTACCACATCTTTGTTTTAAGATTGCAAATATATCTCCTGTATTGTAGATGTCTTGTAACTTTTTCCAATACTCAATGTTTGGTGAGTTTTGTAATTCTTCTTTTGATTTAAAATCACTTTCTTTTAAATTAGCATAATCTAATTTATCTACATCTGTATTTAAATCGTGTCTTGGGTCTGCTGGTCCATAGTTATATTTTTTAAATGCTTTATTACGATTTTTTAAATTTAAATCAATATTCTGTGTTGGTAAAGGACAACCCTTTTCCTCTGCTTCACTTAAAATGCCTAATAAACTAATTGAATTTTGTAAACTACTCATTTTATGCTCCTGTCTTACTCATTACTGGTGCTTTACCTTTACTTCTTTGTTTACCTTTCTTGGAATCACCGGCTTTCTTTTGGTCACGTCTTTTACGATTAACAAATGCTGCTCTACCTTTTGGACCGAGTTTACGAGCTTTCTCGGCACTCAAACAAGCGGCATAAGCACCACCTTCTTTTCCGTCACCACATTTACCTAACTTTTGTCCGTCTGAACCATATCTGTCCCAACCGCCTCCGGTTGTTCCACCTGACCCACCTTTTTTAAACCATTGTCTTAGGTCTTCATTGGTGATTGAACCACAAAATATACAACGACTCTCGTCAATCAACTCTGTGATTGATTCTCTAATGATTTGTGATACTTTACTCATTATCTGAATAAGTCTATTGTTGAACCACTTAAACTTGAACTTACTGATGATAGTGATACATTATACATTTCTCCTATCACAAGTCCTTGTCCGTCAATTGAACCACCACCTGCTAAATCAGCGTTAAATCTTGTGTATGGTGCTGCTACAATTTCTGTTGATTGTGAAACCACCATAAAAGCTGTTGATACGTTTGAACCGGTTGGTTCAAATATTTCATTTGGTTCTACTCTATGAACAAGTTGTACTTGTCCGCCTGGATGTTGAACGTCTAATTTTGCTGTTCTACTAACGAAAGAACCCTGTCCTCGTGTTACATCTGAAAATGCCATTTAATTTCTCCTAAATTGATATTGCTCGTTTAAACCAACCGAACAAAAATCTTTCTTGTTCGGGTTTTTTATTTACTAAATCGTAATAAAATTTTAATCTATAACAACGAACTCTTTCATTGGAAGGTTTGTATGTTTGAATCGCATTCATAGTTCCTGGACCCATACCTCCGTCAATTGCGATGTCTGCTCCTTTGGCAACACAAGCTCGTTGTAAAATCTTTACTGCTGTTCCTCTACCCTGATTTACACACATATCAAAAAAGATATGTCTAAGATTTTCTGGTAGTTCTTCTACTCTGTTTTTAATCCAGTAGTCTTGTTTATAAATTTCTTTTGCTTCGTCCTCTGTAAGATTTTTTATATCTACATCTGGATAAAATCTTTTTGCTATACCGAAGTTTGTTTCTCCACCTAAATCTTTTGGGTCGTGAACATAACCACCTTCGTGGTGTAAAGTTACTTCTATAATTTCATCAAATGATATTAACATTATTTTCCCCTTAATATTTTTTGTTTATTAATCCAACTCAATGCTTTTTTATTTTTAATTGGTGCTTTTATAAATTTACTTAATCCTTGTTTAACCAACATCTTAAATCTTTTCTTTGCTTGGTCTTCTGTTTGATACTCGTTATTATCAACAATCATAAAATTACCAGAACCGAATAATCCTTGAAATGCACCAACATTTCTGTTTACTTCTTGGTGTGATTGTTGAACGATACTTTTTGGTAATACTCTATCACGATTTTCGTTTCTTTCAAGTGCTACTTCTAATGTAGTGTTTACGAATATCATATATGTTTGATATCCGATTTTTTCTAATTCTGCCTTTTCACCTGCAATCTTTTTAAAATCATCTCCGGTTCCGTCGATAATCATCCCGAGTCTTCCGTTCTGATATAATCTTCTTCTTTCTGCTGTTAAATCTTTTGCGAACTTTCTTAATCCACTTGCTTGTGGTCCGTCGCCTGTTAGATTTTTGAATACTTCATCTGGTAATGAATCTAAATCGGTTCCAAATCCGTATTTATTTAATAAATACTTTAATTCTTTATCAGAATTTACCATTTTCATACCTGATTGAGATACATTTACTCTTTCTGGTATTCCGAATAATCCTTTTGCTATGTAGGTTTTACCTGAACCAGGTCCACCTGCTAAGAAAACTGCTTTAAATATACCTGGGTCTTTGTATCCTTCGACTAATTCTACTCGTAGGGTTTTCTTTAACCATTTCTTGTAAGCTTCCATTTCAGATAACTTGAAGAAACCTTTGTAACCACCCATACTTTCGGTACTTGGTTGCTTTCCAGTCATACTGGCTTCAAATAATAATTTCTTTAATTTCAGCATATTTTTCCTAAATTTATATAAATCTATACAACTATAAATATAAGATTTAGAAGTTTTATTTATAAATGAAGGGGTCGCGTTTTCTTAATGCTTTAAGTTTTTTTGCTAATTTTTTCTTTTGTTTTCTTTCTTTTAACCATTGTTTTATTTTTTTAAACATTAGTATCTCCTATTAGTTTTTTAAATTCTTTTGGTTTTCTGATTTTGTTTATTAGATTTTGAGAAATTTGTGATTTCCACATATTTAATCCTATGTATTTCATATAAAATGGAATCAATGAATGTCCCATTGGAATCATATTAAAGTCATCACTCATAAATATATGTTTATACAATGATGAAAATATATCCATTGTTGATGAAGTTCCGTATGCCGAAACATCCATTGTTCCTAATCCATAAAAGTCTTCACTATAATTTATTTCTGATGAATAAACACAC
>Ga0208134_1002312_pt1 | contig 10345 bp, 25 predicted proteins | sample VirMetDEL_Mar_31_FD_184515 | JGI IMG/M metagenome (GOLD analysis project Ga0208134, IMG submission 184515) | Aqueous microbial communities from the Delaware River and Bay under freshwater to marine salinity gradient to study organic matter... | ecosystem: Environmental > Aquatic > Marine >...
ACTCACAAATGGTATTTAATGTATGAAGAAAATAAGCGAAAACATAAGTTATAAGGAAGCAGTACGTTCCGAAACAGCAAAACGTTTAGGTATCTCAAACAAACCTAAAAAAGAGCATATTGAAAATATGGAACTTATTGCTGAAAAAATATTCCAACCATTAAGAAAATGGGTCGACCACCCTATAAGAATTAACAGTTTTTATAGGTCAGAAGAATTAAATTCAAGAATTGGTGGAGCAATTTCATCTGCCCATAAAGATGGTTTAGCTATTGATTTAGATTCTTTAGGGGGCAAAACTAATTTAGAAATGTTACATTACATTAAAGACCATTTAGATTTTGATGTATTAATAAATGAATACCCTAACGAAGAAGGAGAACCTAAATGGATTCACGTTTCGTGGAATAAAAAGAAAAACAAAAAACAAGTTTTAGAAATAAAACGCAAAGGCAGATACTATACATATACAGGCGAATGTAAAAACTGTAAATGAAAAGAATAGAATTTGCAATTATTGAAAGGTTTGCATTAGGTATTTTAATAGGTTTTAGTTATTTGCCAGAAGATGAACAAACTAATTTTAGTGAATTGAATATTTATTTAATTTTTATAGTATTACATTTTAAATTTTATAATAATGCCCATACCTAAGAAAAAACAAGGAGAACAACAAAAAGATTTTATGATGAGATGTGTACCTCAATTAATGAAGTACCACGACAAAGACCAAGCTATTGCTATATGTTATGATACATTTAGAGGTTCAGTTGAATTAGAATCTTATAATGACTATCCACAAGGAGCAGTAAACAATGCCAAACGTGCTTTAAAATGGGTAGAAAAAAATGGATGGGGTTCTTGTGGAGAATCTACTGGAAAAAAAAGAGCAAATCAAATTGCAAATAAAGAAAACATTACAAGAGATACTATTGCTCGTATGGCCTCATTTAAAAGACATCAACAACACAAAGATGTGCCTTACACAGAAGGATGTGGTGGTTTAATGTGGGATGCGTGGGGAGGTTCTGCAGGTATTAATTGGGCTATAAGTAAATTAAAACAAATTGACAAAAAATAATGTCTGATAGTTTAGAAATTGGAGAATCATTTAAAATACAACTTGATTTAAAAAGTTTAAAATGAAAAATATATTAGCTAAATTATTTGGAACAGCAGGTGGGAATATAGCAGAAAAAATATCTGGCATTATAGATAAACATACTTTTAGCAAAGTTGAAAAAGCACAATTTGAAAAAGAGATGGAACAAATTTGGATTAATGCAGAGGCTGATATACAAAAGAATGTTACTGAAAGATGGAAAACTGATATGTCAAGTGATTCTTGGTTAAGCAAAAATGTAAGACCCTTAGTACTTATTTTTTTAGTTGTATCTACTGTTTTAATGGTGTTTATTGATGCAGGAGTTATTGCATTTGAAGTTAAAGCAAATTGGATTGATTTATTACAATTAGTTTTAATTACAGTTATTGGTGCTTACTTTGGAGGAAGAAGTGCTGAAAAATTTAAAAAATAATGGCTAAAGGAATTAATATAAACACATATAGAAGCAAATCAAAAAAGCGTAAAGGAATACACGCTAAAAGTAAAATGAGTGCCTTAAAAAGCTCTAAAAACTATTTTAAGAAATATAAAGGTCAAGGTAAATAATTTTTTTATATATTTGTTTATGCTAATAGCGAAACTTCAAGAACCTAATAAAGATGGAAGCTTGTTGGAACAGGTATTTAAAAATTTTCTTTTTTGTAGGCTTTTTTCTTTTCTTTTCTTTTTACCCTTTTTCTTTTCTTTTCTTTTTAGTTATAATAAATTTAAAAAACAAAAATTATGATAAGTTACTTAATTGAAAAAATAATAAATTACAAAACATATACAATAAGAAGAAAAATAGATGCATTACTTGAAATAGATGCAAATATTTATTGTAATCTTGGCAAAGATTCTACAAAAGCAGAAAAAAAATTAGCTAGAAAACAAAGCACAGCTATATATAGAGCAATCAGAACACTTGACAAAAATACAGGGGATAGATTACTTTATTATATGGATAAATGAAGAAAAAAATTTCTAGAAAAAATTTAGTTAAACGACTTGACACTGTATTTTCTTTATATATAAGACTTCGTGAAGCTGATAATGAAATGGTTGAATGTTTTACTTGTGGTAAAATAAGTCATTACAAAAAAAATATGCAATGTGGGCATTTTCAAACAAGAGGTGCATATTCTACTAGATGGGACCCTGTAAATTGTCAAGTACAATGCTATGGTTGTAATGTGATGCAACAAGGCAGACAATACCAATTTGGTTTAAATTTAGAAAAAAAGTATGGTGAAGGGGTTGCTGAAAAATTACTTATAAAATCTAAACAAACAGTTAAATATAGTAATGAAGATTTACAAGAAATGATTTTATATTATAATAATTTGGTAAATCAATTAATATAACTATCTTTGAATTGTTCTGTTTCGTTTTGTCTTTATTAGGAAAAGGGTTAATTAATTTTAGCCCTTTTTTTTTATATGTTAATTATTTGTTATATATTTGTTGTAAATATAAAATATATATAATGAACAGAACAATATCTTACGAAGAACATTTTGTACAAGTCCAATTTTATCAGCAATTTATAAAAGATAAAGAAAACGAAGTACAAGAATTAAGAAAAAAATTAAAATTTGAAAAAGATACAAATCAAGTTTTAAAAGCTAAATTAGAAGTATCACAAAAAAATAACATTACATTATGAAACAAAACATTTATTCTAAATTATTTGAATTACAAAATGAACTTGGTGCAATAAGTAAAGATGCAACCAACCCTTTTTATAAATCAAAATATTTCGATATTAATTCACTTATAGGACAATTAAAACCTTTATTACAAAAATATAATTTGGTATTATTACAACCAATAACAGATAATCAAGTAAGAAGTATTATTTACGATTTAGATGGTGGTTCAGTAGAATCATCAATGCCATTACCTACTGATTTAGATGCACAAAAAATAGGTAGTGCTATTACTTATTTTAGAAGATATACATTACAATCTTTGTTAGCATTACAAGCAGTTGATGATGATGGTAATTTAGCATCTAAAACAAGTAAGCCACAATTATTAGATAATACACCTCAATTTAAAAATGCTTTACAAGGTATGGCAAACAAAGGTTATACTATAAACGATATTAAAAAACATTATACATTAACTAAAGATATTGAAACTAAATTATTAAATTTTAAAATAGATGAGTAAATTAGACACAGCTTTATTATTAAAACTTAACCAAAAAGATAAGGACTGGTTAACACAAAAAGCAAAAGAAAAAAGAATGTCCTTGTCAGGTTACATTAGAACAGAACTTTTAAACAATTAAATATATAAATTATGGGAGCAATTATTAATGCAAGTATTAGGGTTGACAAATTACCTAAAGAAAAATTTGTAAAAGGTAGAGATGGTGCAGTTTATTATAATTTAACCATTTCAGTAAATGATGACACTAGATATGGAAACAATGTAGCTATTATGGATTCACAAACTAAAGAAGAACGTGAAGCTAAAGCACAAAGAAACTATTTAGGTAATGGTAAGGTTATTTGGACTAATGACATTATTAAATTAGCAGAAAAAGAACAAACAGTTGAAACACCTGCAAATGATGATTTACCTTTTTAATATTAAACTTTTAGGAAGATAGTTTAATATCAATTAATTAAGGGGGTAATTTTTTTACCTCCTTTTTTTTTATTTATTTTAACAAATGCAATTAAGACTAGACGAAAAACAAACAATAGAATATCTTTCTATGCAAGCAATCGAAGAAGATTGCATAATAAATGCAAAACAAAAACTTGAATATCCACCTGTTGCAATATCTTATGGAGAAAATTTAATAAAATCTACAAAAGGAGATTTATTACTTCCAATTCCTATAGGAACATATGGCAATTTTTCTTTTGTACAAAGTCCACCTAAAAGCAAAAAAACTTTTTTCATATCCTTAATAACATCTATTTATTTAGGTGGCAAAAATAATTTTGGTGGTAATATTCAAGGCCATAGAGATAACAAAAATGTAATACATATCGATACTGAACAAGGTAAATGGCACGCACAAAGAGTATTTAAAAGAGTTTTAGATATGAACCAATTTGATTATTCAGAATTTTATTATACATTTGGATTAAGGACAATAAATTTTAAGGATAGAATTAATTTTATTCAATATTGTTTAGAACATAAAGTACAAAATACAGGACTTTTAATTATAGATGGAATCGCTGATTTGGTTTCAGATGTTAATAATATAGAAGAATCAAATGCTTGTGTTCAAAAAATTATGGAATGGTCATCTAAATATAATTGTCATATTATGTGTGTGATACATTCTAATTTTGGAAGTGACAAACCTACTGGTCATCTTGGCTCTTTTTTAGAGAAAAAAACAGAAACACAAATACAACTAGAAGCAAATACAGTAAACAAAGAATGGGTAACAGTTAAATGCAAAAGAAGTAGAGGTTATTCATTTGAAACATTTAGTTTTAAGGTAAACGAAATAGGACTACCTGAAATCATTGGAGATTTATATGACCCTTTGAAAAACTAAATTATGAAAAACAGTTTATCGGATATTTTTAAAAAACATAATATTTGGATAGATATTGTTTGTACGTTTGGTTGTAATAGGGAAACTGCAGAGGACATAGTTCAAGAAATGTATATTAAAATTGATAAAAAAATAAAAAATGGTTTAGATATTGATTTTGGTAATAATGATTTTAACTATTATTATATATTTAAAACTTTAAAAAATCTTTTTTTAGATTTAAAAAGAAAAGAAAGTAAAGTAAATATTATTGAAATAGAAAAAGCAAATAAGTATTTAACTAATTTAGAAAATAGATGTTTTGATGCGGTTTATAATGAAATAAAAATAGAATTAGATAAAATGTATTGGTATGATAAAAAGGTTTATGAATTAATTGAAGGGGGCGAAAGCATTGCACAATTATCTAGAAAATCTGGTATTCCATATTATTCGTTATATAATACACATAAGAAGGTAAAAGAAAAATTAAAAAAAATATTATGACTTTAATTAGAAATAAAAACCAAACAAAACAGCCTATTGATTTTTCTGGCATACAAAATGGAAATATTTATCCTACCGATATAGATGGTGTATTAGAATTTGATAATGAAGCATTAATATTATTTGAAGTTAAAAGATTTAACAATGATATTCCTGTTGGTCAAAGATTAGTATTAGAAAGAATATGTGATTCTTGGAAAACTAAAAAATCAATAGTATTATTTGTTAATGTAAATATTAAAAATGATATAGATTACATTTTTTTAAAAGATGGGTATGTTACTAAATATTATATAAATGGTAAATGGTCAGCTTTAAATACAAATAATAAAGTTACAAATGTTTTAAATAGGCTAGGCACTAAATGGGATATTAAAAAATTAAAGATATGAAATTAGGTGACTTAGTTTATTATTTTACAAAATATACAGGTATAAGATATATTTGGAAAAAAATAAATCCAAATTGTAAATGTGATGAAAGAAGAAAAAAATGGAATGATATAAAAATAAAAAGATGGTAAAATTTAGTAAAGATGATTATAAATTATGGAGTAAATTTAGAGAATCCAAAAATGACACTATCACAAGAGGTGAATTTCGTTTGGTATGCATCCTGCACTCACAATATTACGAACATAAATACTTTGAACCTTGCACGTGTAATCCCAAATTAATAAATAAATGGATTAAAGAATTGAATGTCATTTATAATGAACATTAAAACAGTAGAAAAATGGGAAAAAACTGTTGTATGGTTTTTAAATTTAGATGGTTGGGATTTAGATTGGACTGGTGATGGTTATAAACACTATGATGCTTCTGGTTATACTTCTAAAGGACATCCCTGTGTTATTGAAATGAAATTTAGAACTAAATATTATGAAGATAAAATGCTTGAAAAATACAAGTATGATAAGTTAATGGAAATGGATGATGATATTATTAAATTGTATTTTGTAAATGACCCTAAAGGAAATTTTTTATATTGGTTAAATAAAATAAAATTGCCAGAGCCAGTAAAAATGTATTGCCCTGACACTACAATGTGGACTAAAAAAAGACTTTTAAAACCTGTATATCTTTTAAAAGAAAATCAAGCAAGTAAAATAAATTTAAATCTATGAAAGTAGGTATAACATTTAGCACCTTTGATTTATTACATATAGGCCATATTAAAATGCTTGAAGAAGCTAAAAAACAATGTGACTATTTAATTGTAGGATTACAAGTAGACCCAACACTTGATAGACCAAATAAAAATAAACCAATACAAACTATTATAGAACGATATACACAATTAAAATGTTGTAAGTATGTAGATGAAATTATACCATATGTTTATGAAAAAGATATAATAGACATAATACAATCTTATAGTATTGATGTAAGAATTATAGGAGAAGAATATAAATATAAAGATTATACAGGCAAAAATATATGTAAAAATTTAGGTATAAAATTATACTATAATAAAAGACAACACAGATTTAGTTCTACATATTTACGTAAACATATTTATTTTACAGAAAAAAATAAAAAATAATTTTTTTTATAAATATAATTTGTATATATTTGTTATATAATTAAAGCAAACAATATGTACGAAATAAAAAATTACGTTAAAGAATACTACATTAGAGGTAAATTAATTGGTAAAATTATCTTAGATAAACCAGACAGAGAAAAACTTGGTTATCCTGGCAAACGCTTAGAGGTATTAAAAGAAGATACCAAATTTAAAAAAAGAATATACAAAGCAGGCACAGAAGTTTATACAGAAACATCTCCTATTTGTGGTAAGATACTTGGTACACAAGCAGAAAAATTTAGATTATTAGCAAACTCAAGAATAAAATTTTAATTATGTATAAATTAGATAAATACAAGCAAAACTTAACCATTCACGGTAATAAAGTATGGAGTTATACAACACACGTTGCTACAATTAATGGTAATAAACTAGAACAATTAGGTTATTGGTCACAAACTACACAAAAACATATTAACTATGTTGCTAAAGAACTTGATTTAGTTTTAGTTAAATGATATTATTATTTGATGCTGATAGTTTAGTTTTTGCAAGTTGTTGTAGAACTAAAAACTTACCTGATGAACTTTCTTATTATACAAATATAGATGATGCTATCGCTAAATTTGATGAGCAGTTTATGAAAATTGTAAATGACTTAGAAGAAAAATATGATATTGATAAAATTATAACTTTTAATGGATGCAAAGGTAATTTTAGAAAATTATTAACTAAAAATTATAAAGCTAATAGAAAAAAACAACAGTTGCCCCCATTATTACACGATATGCATCAATATGTTAAAGATACATACGATAGCAAATATGGGTTTGGTATTGAAACAGATGATATGGTAGCAAGATATTGGCATACATTATCGAATGAATTTGGTAGAGATAATGTAATGATTATAAGTATTGATAAGGATTACAAGCAGTTTCCTTGTTTAATGTATAATTACCACCCTAAACATAAAATAGTATTAGATATTAGCGAACAAGAAGCATTATATAATTTCTATGAACAAATGATAGTAGGAGATACAGCAGATAATGTAAACTTCTTTAAAGGTAAGGGTAAAAAGTTTGCAGAAAAATATTACAAAGATTGTACTACAAAATACCAATACACAAAAAAATTATATAAATTATTTAAACAAGAGTATAAAAGTAAAGCAAAATTAAAGTATATTGAATGTTATAATCTATTAAAATTAAGAACAAAATGAATACAAGGAAAACATCAATAGAATGTTTTAATAAAATTAAACAAGAAGGGTTATTAAGTAAAAGAAGGTTTGAGGTTTATGAAGCATTATATACATCAGCACCTTGCACATCTTCAGAAGCTATAAGAAATGCAAAAACTACATTTGGGGTATTTGGGGTAAGTTCTAGGTTTACAGAACTCAGAGATTTAGGTGTTATTTATGAAAAAGGAGAAAAAAAATGTAATATTACAGGAAGAAATGTAATAGAATGGGATTTAACAAATAGGTTACCTATAAATTTTAAGAAGAAAAGTAAAACAAAAAAACAAAGAATTAATGATGCTATAAATTCTTTTCGTGAATTATATAAAAATAAAAATAATAGTACAAGTGAAGATTGGAAAAAAGTTGCTGATTTAATTAAAATAATATAAAATAAAATTGCAAGAACAAAATAAAGTAAAAGACTATTCTTATTTTATGAAATATAAAAACAATTTAATTCAATTTATAATTCATAATTGTACTTACGAAAAAAACAAAAAACGACACAATAGAATAAATTTTAATGAAAGAGAACTATTAGGATTATTAAAAGAATTAACTGATATTAGTTTATACATTAAGCACTTAGATAAATAAAAATTAAATTTACGTTATATATATAGTTATGATAGAAAAAGTTGATATTAAAAAGATTTTTCCAAACCCTGTAAATCCAAGGTTAATTAAAGATTTTAAATTTAAAAAATTAGTTAAAAGCATAAAGGAATTTCCTGAAATGTTAAAGCTCAGACCAATAGTTGTAAATAAAGAAGGTGGGATTATTGGTGGAAATATGAGATATAAAGCCTGTAAAGAAGTTGGTTTAAAAGAAGTTTATATTATTAAAGCTAATAATTTAACAGATAAACAAATTGAAGAATTTATTATTAAAGACAATGTAGGTTTTGGCGAATGGGATTGGGATATAATAGCAAATGAATGGAATACACAGGAAATAGAAGATTGGGGAGTTGATTTAATGTTTTTTGAAAAAAAGGAAGATGAATTAGATGCTCAATATACTGAAAAAATAGGTCAGGTTACATACGAACCTAAAGACACAAATCATACTCCAAATGATTTATTCATAAAAGAAACTAAATTTGATAATGATATTGAAAAAATTAAAAATAAAGATATAAAGGAATTATTAAAATTAAGAGTTGCTTTTTTTACTAAATTTAAATTTTCAAAAATAGCTGACTATTATGCTTATCAAGCTAATGATGAAGAAAAAAGAATATTTGAAAAACTTGCATTAGTTTTATTAGACAAACATCAATTAATAGAAAATGGTTTTTCAGATTTAATAGATGAATTAGGAAATAAAGGTTATGAATAAAAAAATAAACACAATTTATATAATATCAAAAGGCAGACCTAATTGTCGTACTGCTAAGACATTAACTAAAATGAATTATAAAGGACAATGGTTTATTGTTTGTGGTAATAATGATGAAACTATTGAAAAATATAAGTCCAATTGGGGTGAAGATAGGATTTTAATTTTTGATTGGTATGATGAAGTAAAAAAAAGTGATTTATTAGATAATTTTGGAGTAGAAAAAATGTCAAGTGGTGCAGTACCTGTAAGAAATGCAACTAGAAGAATTGCAGAAAAAAGAGGAGAAATAAGACATTGGCAATTTGATGATGATTATACTTCATTTTATCACATAAAGGATAATAAAAAAAATTGGTTTAAATTAAATGGAGAACAATTTGAAAAAGAATTATATAAATTAGCAAATTATGCAAACGAATGTAAATTAACAAATATGGGTTTTGCTGTTGCTTCAGACTCAAGACCAGAAATGATACATAATGTAGGTCATAGAGTTTTTAATGCACATAATATGCCAACTGATATAAACTTATTTACTGAGTGGAAAAGCAGAATGAATGATGATTTAATAAATGCTATTGAAACATATAGAAAAGGTAATTATGAATTATTTGTAAAGTATATGAATATACAAATGCCACCAACACAATCCGAAAGTGGAGGTAATACAGACATTTATTTATTAGATGGTACTGTAAGAAAAGCAGCTTATGCTATTATGGTAGACCCTTGTAATGTAAAATTAACTATTAGGCACGGAAGATACCATCATAGAGCAAATTGGCAAGGAATAATACCTAAAGTTATACATAGTAAATATGCTTAAAGTAGATTATTTAATTGTTGGTGCAGGATTTTATGGTTCAATTTTAGCTTATAATGCTAAAAAAAAAGGTTATAAATGTTTAGTAATAGATAAAAGAAATCATATTGCAGGTAATTGTTATACTTATACAAAAGATAATATTGACTTTCATAAATATGGTCCACATATTTTTCATACAGATGATAAAGAGGTTTGGGAATTTATAAATAAGTTTACAGATTTTAATAATTATATTAATTCTCCTTTAGCAGTATATAAAAAAAAAT
>Ga0208134_1002314_pt1 | contig 10339 bp, 9 predicted proteins | sample VirMetDEL_Mar_31_FD_184515 | JGI IMG/M metagenome (GOLD analysis project Ga0208134, IMG submission 184515) | Aqueous microbial communities from the Delaware River and Bay under freshwater to marine salinity gradient to study organic matter... | ecosystem: Environmental > Aquatic > Marine >...
GTCCCGCACGATCTGTGACGCTCGGGTCTTGATAAGATCATCAATGTCCGCCGTTCCAGACCGTATCAATTGCTTTGCTTCGATTGAAACATCGTCCATGTTCTTGGTCAGGTACTTAATCTTGTCAGCCTGTGACGCACCGTCCAGCATGTGCCGTATCTTGGCTTGCTCCGAATGGTAAGCGAAGTATTTCCAAATATCATCTGACCCTTGGTAGGCTTTCTCAAAACCCGCCGCAACTTTGCCGACACTTTTTGCCAGCTTACTGTCTACGGGCTTGCCTCTGACAGCCTCGATAAAGTTCTTTGGCCGAGGTTCTGCAGCGTTAGAGTACCCAATCCCTTTGCTTAACTGGTCTTGAATTTCCCTTAACTCTGCATTTGTTCCCAAGACTCCACGCCGTTGTGCGTCAGCTAGGTCATCAAATACAGCTTCACTGCCTTTGTTAAAGATATCCGATGTGACCGCAGTCACAGCATCTTTGAAATTGCTGCCTCTGCCAAGGCCCGGCCAATTACCGTTAGCCGTTGCAAAAGCAACAGCCGTTGTAAAGTTTCGCACCTGAGTGATGGGAGACAGAACAGTCTTGGCGTATTGAGATAAACCTTTACCCTTCAACGCTACACCTAAACCACCTCGCATAAGTTCAACCCCAAGGTTTGACTCGCCCATAATTTGGTTGGTCAAATCTTTGTATATTTGTTTTGGAACGTAGTGTCCGTCCAAGCTGCCCCAGCCTGTTCTCCCGACAAGCTTTTCTACTTGATCTGCGTCCTTGCCTACGGCTCCGATAACACTTGCTGCGCCGTCATCTCCGCCCAGTTTAACATAGCCACGGCGAACTAATTCTTTTTTCTGCGCCGCACTAAGGTCCGCCCCGTTACGAAAGAACTTCCCAATGCCTGTGTTTGTTTTAGCCATCTTAGCAACAGTGCCGAAGTAATCATCAATGGCGTTGAACTGAGCAAGGTCGGCAACAGTGCCAAGGACAGCGGCCCGTGGATCATCGATCTCTCCAAGAAGAGCGCGAAGCTGTGGGGCTATCTTTTCCCTGGTAATGAACATGCCTGTGTCCAAGCGGTCCTTCGCCACAAAGCCACCCTTTAGCTTTTCGTTTTTCTTCAAGGCGTATTTGTTCAAGAACCCTTCCCGAGCCATCTTAACTACAGTGTCGGTGGGACTGCCTTGTACTATAATTTTCTGTTTGTCCCCCGTCCCCGAACGAGCCAGACCATTTGATCGCAGGAACTGATCGTTGAATACGTTATCAACGTCCGCTCGAGCCAGAGCGGAAAGCTCTTTCCCGATTAAGTTTTTGTTTCTCCGGAAGAAACCGTCTGCTACTCTAAGGGTCTTCTCATCAGGGACATACTTCGCATCCTCAAAGATTTTATAACGCCGACGAACGTAGCTTCCCAGCCCGTCTTGAATAACGTCCTTAATCATACGACCATCTTTGGTCATAAAATTGTTATCACTTAGGAACTTACTGTCCAAAACACCTTGGCTCAGTGTGTCCACATGCTGGCGGATCTCAACTGCATCCCGTCTGATCTCTCTTGGGAGAGCTCTTAATGCCGTAGCCTTGTCCGCAGGGTCCGCGATGCGTAGGAAATCCAACACTTTGTTAAGGGCGTTTGCTTTCTCTAACGAACCACCGTCAGGCAAAGACTTCATAGTTTTGTCCAGAGACTTCTCTATCTTGTCCATCATCCGCCCAGCTTTATCCAAGTCAGGCTTGATCTGTCCGTCCAGCAACAAACGTTTGTCTGCAATTTGTTCCGGAGTAGCACCGCGATACCTAGTAAAGACAACCGCGTCCGCAATACCTTTTTGGAACCCAGACAGGTCATCTCCCGGTGCGTTCAATGTGCGCTTGTCCACCAGATCATCGAAATACTTACCCGCTGCGTCAATCTTTTTCTTGGTTCCCGCTGCGATATCCTTAGAAACCTTTGCATCGCCAATAGTTTTACCCGCCGCAGACAACCCACCTTGGATTGCCCCGCCAACAACACCAGCTTCTGCCAAGACCTTTAGGCGGTTTCCTGCCCGAGCAAGAGATTTCTCAGTGCCTTCCAGACCAATTAGGTCTGTAGTTTGAGTAGGTCCTGCCTCGACCCAATCACCAATGGTGGTTGAGTTATCACCGGACACGGCCATTTCTATGCCAGCAACTGCGCCAAGTTCCCTCAGTGCAAGGTTAGTGCGCTCAGTCTTAGAAAGCTTGCCTGTCTTACCAGCAAGCTGACGAGCTTTCATAAATCCTTTGCCGACTTTGCCAGCAACACCAACACCTGGAACAACAAACTGTGTTACTACTTCTGCGCCAACACCAGCAATACCCTCGGGATCAAACCCCGCCAAGTCTCGTAGGTACTCAGCACTTTCGGTTACACTGTCTGTGTAGTTAGTGCCTGCAACAAGGTCCACGCCAAGTGTTCCAAGGCCAATCACACCTTCACCGATGCCGATCAACCCAGAGCCAACGCCCTCTAACACTTCACGGCCTATGGAACCTTCAAAATACTGTTCTCTATTGCGCCCAGTTTCTTCTTCCGGCTGTAGATAAGGGTTAGAATTTTCAACAGGGGCTTGGGGTTTGTCCAAGTCTAGGTAAGGATTAGTAGCCATTTATAGCCCCTCGATGTTAACACCGTCTTGTTCAGCTTGCTTCAGAATCAACTCCCGTTGTCCGGGCTGCTGTTCCAAAGCTTCTTTAACCAACCGCAGTCGTTCCTCGGGGCTTGTTGGAGCCGCCGGAGCCGCCGGAGCCGCAGTCGGAACACCGCCGCCACCGCCATAGTAAGGAGCTAATGCCGCCGCCGCTTGCTGCATGGCTGTATCGATATCCACACCTCGAGCCGCAACAAGTTTACCAGCGAGATCACGAACCGCATCAGCAAAAGGCTCAAGTGGGGACATGCCGGACTTGCCGCCTGTCGTAGCCGCCGATCTAGCAGTAGCCGTCTTTTTGTATTCCCCTAGACCAAGCAGTACTGCCTCGGCAAAAGCGTCTGGGCCTTTGCCAATAGACGAGCCAATAGCTACGTCTGCAATACGTTTGTTGATTTCATCAATGTCATTGACATCTTCCATTCCAAACACTGACCGAGCAAACTCTTTCTTAGAGTCTTCTCCCAAAGGCATACCTGCTTGGTCGAGTACAGTGTTAACAATATTCTCGGTGTTATCTGTGGCAATTGCGGAGTCAATAGCGTCTTTGGTTTTTGCAGCTTCTACTGCTGCACGTTGCCTATCGTTTTCATAGGCCGCGTCAACCTTTTTGCCTAATTCTGTGTTGTCTAAATACTCGTTAAATCGAGCAAAGAACCCGTCAGATACAACCTCTTCCGCAATGGGCTCCTCAGTTATATCAACTTCTCCTCCGTCAGCCATCCGCATAGACGGATTACTGCTTGGGACAGGAGGACGTTCGAAGCCCATTGCGGAAGGGGTGGGCATTTGAACTTGCGTGGGCATAGGCATGGGCATGGGCATGGGCATGGGCGGAGCAAGGTTTGACATCTGCTCGGCACCAGCACCCATATTATTTTGGCCCGATAAGTTACCAACCTTTTGTTGGGACTCTATCAGTTCCGGAGAGGACGCCATAATGCCGCCCATCTTCTGTAGCTTTGATCGAGCGGGTCTATTGGCTGCGGCGAATAAACTGCGGTTGTATACGTTATCCATGACTATCCTTACCTGAGAGCACCAAGCCCACCGAAAATGTTCCCTTGCCCTTGTGCTCCACCATAAATGTTAGCCCCCGCCATAACATTTGACATGGGGCTGGCTTGTGGTGTTGCTGCTGCAGCGAGAGAAGTTCCGCTGGATGGTACGCCGGACAAGATATCTCTCATGTAAGAGAACCGTGAGAAGGGCTCGTAAGCTTCTTCTAATTGTCCTGCGCGTTGAACATCGTATTCTTTTTGTAGTTGGTTTTGTTCTAGTTGACCAACATTAAATAGCGAGTTTATATCGGTCATGCCCATACTTTGAGCCGCTTCGCCAAGTGCTCCAATGCCTGTACCCAAACCTTGAAATAATTGACCTGCGTTTTGTCCGCGTTTCTGTTGATTTTCAAAAGCAGATTGAGCTTGGTTTTGAGCTCCAGTGTATGCTGCAGAACGAAGCTGAGAACCAGTACGAGCTTTTTGGTCGATAAGGTTTCGTGTTAACTCTGACTCTTGAATAGCTTGGCGTGAACCACCAAAAGCCCCGGAACCAACAGAGGCTCCACGTTGTTTCATGTTTTCAAGAGAACCCGCACGATCAATGTCCGCATAGGTCGAGTCAATAACGTCCTCAACAAAAGGATCGTAAAAATCTTTGTACCCACCTTTGCGAACAGGATTACCTTCCGCGTCCAACTGGGCGTTACCTTCCGCGTCATACTGAATTTGACCAAGAGGATCATACTGATCCGTGCTGCCAGCAACCGAAGCTATGCCTTGGTCATAAGTGCTTTCAGCCTTATCAAGATAATCTTTGTACGCACCAAGTCCGCTTTCGTAGACAACCTCACCTGTTTCTGGGTCAGTGTATCCTGTCATCCTACGGATAGCGTCTGTCTGTGCGTCTGTAAAACGCATGACATCAGGGGCAGCAACGCCGCCCTCAGTTCCCTCTATAGGATTTCCGTACTGATCCGTCTTTGCTAAAGAAGCATCCGAAGTAAAACCGCTGCCATCAGCGGCCTCGTACATAGGGTTGCCTTCTTCATCTAAAACCGGATTTCCAAACAAAGGAGATTGTGCCGCAATCCCTGTGACCTCTCCCGTCTCTTCGTCGGTCTGGTATATGTTTGCCAGAAGATCTTTAAGAAACTTCTCCTGATACTCAGGCAGAAGGTTCATACTCTTGGTGATGTATTCCTCGGCCATTAGATTATACCCTCTGCTCAAATTGATTCATCATTTCGTACATCCTAGCCGCACCAGCCCCGCGATTCCCACCGCCAGCCCCCTTGACTGCGTCTGCCGTCATGACAAACTCACCATCCGAAAGTGCCGCCTCTTGAACGGGGCCTCCGTTCTGGTAAATAGTCGCAGGAATGGAATCACTGGTCCCTGTTCCGGGGCCCTCGATCATACCGCCCATGGCTCTAGTCTGGACTCTTGGAGTACCTGGGACCGCTGTCCCTTTGTAGTCAGGGCGTCTTTCGCCTGTATTGTACTGAGCTAATTCTGTGCCGGACATAAGGTTCTCAAACCGAGGTCGGCGTTGTTGATACAACATCTCCCTCATTATTCCACCCATGATCGGATTTGTTTGCCCGTTGGCGTCACTAATTCCAATGCCCTGCATTAAGTTCTGAGCTAGACCGCCCTGCATTGGGCCAAAGCCACCGCCGCCTGCGCCACCGCTTGCTATTGCGCTCATTGGGCCACCAGCCGTTGCCATACCGCCCATAGATCCGCCAAACAATGAAGCAATTCCCGCTGCTTGATTGGCGTTTCCGCCGCCAATAGCGTTTCCTATCAGGCCAGCTTTGCCCATAGTCCCCGCTGTTAGTGCGTTACCTAACCCCGATTGAAAAGCATCAGACAATGATCCTCCCTCGCCCAAGGTCCCGATGCCACCACCGATAGCCGCGCCCATAGGGCCACCTACCGCCATGCCTACAAGGCCACCTAAAGAAGATAAAAGACCCATTACCAAGAACCTCCACTTAAAGGCGGCATAGAAACCGGAACAGTAACATCTTTTGGAGCTTCTGTTGGTTTGTTTTCTTCCTCTTTTTTGCTCATACCACTATCCTCAATTCACCCGTTGCTGTTTTATATACATCATCTGCCGTCAAACCGCCAGCAATAGCTGCATTGTTGTTTGCGTACACACCTAGACCTGTAAGATTAAGAGAATTTGCTTTTATAGGGCCGGGGTTTTGCTGCTGTTGAGTATACAAGGAAAAAGCGCGTGTGATCTGCGCGGTATAATCTTGGCTATACTCGGTGGGGGCCGCAGCAAAGAACGGAACAGGGGTAGATTGTGACATTACCGTCTCCCGTCAGGGCGCATGTCAAGGCGCGTCGATCCGAGTCTCCATTGAGTTCCTACTTGGTTGGACTCTACTCGCAAAGACACTGATCGTCCTCGTATTCTAACGTCAAGCTTTTCGGTGTACTTTTCTACGGGACTAGCTACAGATCGTACCGTGTTTCCACTTTGTGTCTGCGTAGTGCCACTTCCAGGGTAAGTTCGTGCGTTTAGCGTGAATGTAGCCGTTGGAGTGCCCGTGGAGTTTCTAAACTCTATGTCTGGTATGATCTGTTTGACCGACATAAACTGCTGTCCGTCCCCTATATCAACACCGCTGGACTCAACAAAGCTACTTATTGCACTTGGGGGGTTTGTACTGCCATCTGAAAAACCGTTTTCTTGAAAATAAATGTTTCCGTCAGGAGATGCAGCAATAGGAAATCCGGACACCCCCCCTGCATCCCAAGCAGTTCGATCAATAGTGCCGTAAAACCAAATTTTGTCAGCGTAATTGTAGACAACATAACTATCGTTGTTCGAACTACTAGCCGAAGGATAGAACCACCACACCTCGTTAAACTCTGCGTTACTACCTGCAGTGACTTTACTAAGCTGTGAAACGTTTACGTTGTTGAATACATACTCTTCTACAGGGCATGGGATTAAAGTTACGTTACCGTCATAACGGTAAAACACATCGTTACCCATCCAGAAAACCGAATCTCCAACGGCTACCGCAGCGTTTTGGCCCACAATAGAAGTGTTGGTTGATACCTCTGTTATTCCAAAAGTAAACGGAGCACCAATAAACTGCATTGCTGACACAGAACGATCAGTAAACACAATAACTTGTTGTTTCGTCTGGACCGCAGCAATAATTTCTGACCCAGATCCAATCCGTAATTCACCAGCGGTGTTGGTTGCTGTCACACCCCAAACCGTAAAGCTTTCTTGGTTAGAAAACCTTATAGTTAGAGGATCTAAGTTACCAGCGTCAGCTTGTGGATCGCAGCCAAAAGCCAATACGTGCCGATCTTTTTCAGAAACCAGTACAATATTAGCAACTTGCGGCTGATTGGTTCCACTTACCGTAGTTATATTCACCGCTCTAGTGCCGACACCCGCAGAAGTATCCCAATAAAAAATACCCCCGCCCCGAACATTAGCTAGTAAGTCTTCCCCGAAATTGTCCATAGACCAAAGTCGCAAGGACGTACTCGGAATAGAAACATCTGCAGCGGATCCCCAAGTGCCACGACTGTATGGGCCAGCACTCCAACCACTACCTAACGCAGCATCGTTCAACCCTACGCTAATCTGATACTTAGCGACAGTGTTTGATCCGCCGTTTGCTGTGTCTGAACCGTTTGCAGTAGCCGTAGCTGTGATGGTATAAGAGTTGGCATTTACAACAGCCGTGACTTGATATTCTTGGTTTAGCACACCCGCAGTTATAAGACCGCCTAAACTTACTGCACCAGAGAATGTAACGAAGTCACCTAGAACGCAGCCATGGTTTGTGTCTGATACAGTAAGAACTGCGCTGCCAGAAGTTGCAGCAAAAGTAGCGTCTCCGGCCCCTGTGGTAGCACGTAGTGGGGTAATGTCTTGTGGTTCTGAACCATCTACAACGTAAAGTTTTTGAGACGTACCCGCCCCAATAAACCGCGTACCCGCCAACGAGGTCCAAGCGTGTAAGTCTCGGCATGTGCCGAGCATTGTAGTCGAAGTTAATCTAGTCCACCCACCGATTGTTTCGGGGAGCCCCAAACGAAACCGTATCTTATCACCGTCACGCCACCCGCCCTCGTTGGTGTAGTCCGTAGTATCTTGTACAATACCTGGCCGAAACTGGAGCTTTTGTAGTGTCATTTATAAACCTCCAATAGGATAACTACGAAATGGTCCCATAAGCAATTACGTTGCCCGTAACAGTTAAGTTACCAGAAGTATCCAGCTTCATTTTATTGCTGCCGCCGTAGCTAAACACTAAGTCGTTATTTAAAACCGCTGCAACCCAGTTGCTTGCTCCAGCCGATAAAGTTAACGAAGACCCAAGATCTGCAGCCCCAGAAAGGTCCAGCGTAGCCGCGTCTAACTCACCTGTAATCGTCAGGTTACGCAAGCTTGCTACATCTTTGTTTGCATCCGCTGTGACCGTTTTACTTGCTACAACCGTACCAACCGCTGCGCCAGTGTCATTGTAGTTTAACTCTGCAGCGGTAGACGTGACCCCCGTTAAAATGTTCAACTCCGCAGTGGAAGACGTGACACCGTCAAGTATGTTTAGTTCCGCTGCCGTAGACGTGACTGCTACACCATCAATAACCAAAGAACCTAAGTCCAAAGAACCTGTGATGTCTACAACCGCTGCGCCTGATCCCGCTCCATCAGAGTAAATAATTTTAGTGGTGTTGTTTGCCACGCTAATATTTGCCCCAGAACCCTGTGTAAACGTAGCAATCTGTCCGCTGCCGTTCTTAACAATGTAAATGTGTTGAGCATCGTTAGGGCTTATAGTTACCGTGTTGGTCCCAGAAGGAGAGCCACCAAGCACTAGAACTTTGTAATGTCCGTCAGAAACCGAGCCATCAGTAGTGGTCAGAGTATGGGATGTGCCGGACAAAGAAATTGAACCAACGCCGTTAGTCAAACGATCAATAATTGTCATATTATCGTTTACGGTGGTGCCCCATACAGATGACTGTTCACCGTTAGCAGGTAGTTCGATTCCTGCGTTTGTTGTATATGTACTAGGCATAAATCCTCCTCATGCTGCTATCGGCGTCCAAATGGTGCCGATGTCTGGAACGACAGGCCCCCATACAATTGATTTACCGACCTGACCTTGAGCCTCTACTCCATCAGGGCTGACGAATGCCGACCCTGCAATTGTTACGGAGCCTACAGCACCCGTACCAAAAACTCCAGTAGTAACTGCGCCAGCACCCGCTTGAGCGGCCACACCAGTTATGGAACCTGTTCCAGCCACACCCGTCACACTGAATACAGCCGAACCGTTAATTACAGAATTTCCAATCCCACCTGTAGCTACGACACCCGTGGGGGAGATAACCGAAACGTTTACAACCGTTACACTACCTACCGCCGATGTACCTGCTACACCTGTAACAGCAAATGAAGTATTACCAGATACTGTTACAGGGGAAACATTTCCGTTAAGCTGTCCCATAGCAACAGACGCAGTTGCACCAGCATCCACAGCAACTGAGCCAACAGACGCAGTTCCTTGCACACTACTAACTGTGAAAGCACTAGCGTTTCCCGTAACAATCGGAGTACCTGCAATAGAAGTGCCTTGCACCCCTGTTAAAATCAGCTGTACTGCTCCAGAACCCGCGCCTGCTAATGTAGCTTCTGAGTAAGATGAAGTACTAAACATCTGTGCGCTTGCCCATTACGTTACCTCAACCCAACTTGTTGAGTCTTCATCCCAGCGATACTTCTTATAAGGACCATCATCATCATCAGGATAAGGTGTTGGCGGCTCCCACCAACAAGTGTCTTGGTTTAAACTCCAACTAGGCCAAGGTTGTGGCTCATAGAAAGCATCCATGACATAATCATAATGATAGCCTATCCCTGCGTAATTTTTTCGCATAGGAGTTCCGCCAAGACTATGCTGACCCCCAAATGTATTATAGCTTGTTTGCACCCAAGTACCTTCTTGTGTGTCTATAAAATCTTTTTCAGCTACAATTACTGTAACAACCCTGCCGTTTTCAATTTTTGCAAAATGGCTCAAGCTACAAAACTCCCCGAAGAGTTATATCTTAGGATAGTGTCACTTCCACTGGTTGAAACACTAGCTCCAGACTGTGTGCCGCTATATACAGATGTAGCAACTCTAACAACTACCACTCCTGATCCTCCACTCGTGCCATTTTTGGCCGTGCCTGGGCTATTGTAAGAACCAGCCCCGCCGCCCCCACCAGTGTTTGCTGTACCCGCCGTTCCTACGCCAAATGTAGTTCCTGTAGAACCACCGCCACCGCCCGGTCTAGCAGGTGAGGTATAGTTTGTACGTTCTTGACCACCCGCACCGCCAGAGGCTCTTGTAACAGATGAGCCAGAAATTGAACTAGCTAACCCAAGACCCCCTGTTATAGTATTGGCAGTTGTGCTACGACTAATACCAGCACCGCCAGCACCGCCGCCACCGCCAGAGGCTCTACATGAGGGACTTACATTGGTAATAAAAATCCCCGGCCCTCCCGCATATCCTTGACCAGAAGTCGGAGTTCCCCCTGCCAAAGATGAATTGACGGTCCCACTCGAACTTCCACCTCCTGAACCTCCAGCGGTGCCAGCATTTCCACCCTTAATAAAC
>Ga0208134_1002319_pt1 | contig 10324 bp, 21 predicted proteins | sample VirMetDEL_Mar_31_FD_184515 | JGI IMG/M metagenome (GOLD analysis project Ga0208134, IMG submission 184515) | Aqueous microbial communities from the Delaware River and Bay under freshwater to marine salinity gradient to study organic matter... | ecosystem: Environmental > Aquatic > Marine >...
CAATTAAGAGGATTAGGTAGAGCACTTAAACCAAGAGGTCCAGGTGTTTTAAGACCTAAACCAACTGACAGGTATGGTCAACAAATGAAACCAAAACCAATTAGACCTGGTAAAAAAGATGGTGGTACAGCTAAAAAATTTCCTGATTTAACAGGTGATGGTAAAGTAACTAGAGCTGATATCTTAAAAGGTAGAGGCGTATTTAGAAAAGGTAAAAAATAATGGCTAAACTTTGTCCAAAAGGAAAAGCAGCAGCGAAGAGAAAATTCGATGTTTACCCTTCGGCGTACGCAAACATGTATGCATCTAAAGTTTGTAAAGGTAAAGTAAGAGCATCTGCCAAAGACGGTGGTATAATGGAAGTTCCTGGAGGTTATGCAAAAGAAGGAGTAGGAAGAATAAGTGATAAGGGTTTAAAAGGAGAAAGTCCTTCAAAAAAATTTAGGAATCTAGAAAAAAGAAGAGAAAACACTAAAAAATTTCCAACAAAAAGACGTAAAATGAAAAGTGGAGGTCTTGCTATAAAAGGTAGAGGTTGCGAGATTAGATAATAAAAAGAAAAAATAATGGGTGACTTAAAAAAATGGGTGGATCAAAAATGGGTAGATATTGGAGCACCAAAGAAGGATGGAAAATATCAACCTTGTGGAAGAAAATCTGCCAAAGGTTCAAAAAGAAAATACCCGAAATGCGTACCACTTGCAAAAGCCACACGGATGACAAGTGGACAAAAGGCGAGTGCTGTCAGACGAAAAAGAGCAGCAGGTAATCCAGGCGGCAAACCAACAAACGTTGCTACGTTTGCAAAAAGAAAAAAAATGGGTATAGGAGGATTAGTATGAGGAGACAGGATAATATGCCTGCAAGAAATAAAAAGAACTTTAGACCTACAAAGTCTGGAGCAGGTATGACTCGAGCCGGTGTCGCTGCCTACAGAAGAAAAAATCCCGGTTCTAAATTAAAAACAGCCGTGACGGGTAAAGTAAAACCAGGATCAAAAGCTGCAAATCGACGTAAGTCGTACTGTGCAAGAAGCGCAGGCCAAATGAAAAAATTTCCAAAGGCAGCAAAAGATCCTAATTCTAGACTACGTCAGGCTAGAAAAAGATGGAAATGTTAGAAGCACTTAAGAAACGATACGAAGCACAAATTGCTGAATCAATAGCAACTTTAAATATCTACACTAAAAGTTCTGTAGGAATAGGTGAACATCCTCAACATTTGGATGAAATGGACAAACTTTTACAAGTTATTGTGGATGCAGAAGAGAAAATAAAAATAATAGAAAGGTGGGTGAAATAATGGAAGATCTAGTAATCATAGATAAAATAAAAAAAGCCATATCCAACGCGCAACTACAAATTCAAGAAACAATGATGGGTGGTGGGGTTGACAATATGGAAAAATATAAATATATGTTAGGACAGGCGCATGCCTATTCAATAATACTACAGGAAATCTCTAACCTGCTAAACTATAAGGAGCAAAAAAATGAGCAAGGAAACGTTATCGACATCGGAGACAAAAAATGAAACTCCTAAACATGTCAATGCATTAGAAGAAAAATACAAAGAACAAGCAAAAGAAGAACCCCACGCAAAAAGACTAGATCCAGAAAATATTAAGGAAGTTGTAGATCAACTACCTGAACCTGTTGGATATAGACTTTTAGTTTTACCTTTTACACCAAAAGAAAAAACTAAAGGTGGTATTTTATTTTCACAAGAACAATTAGACAAAGCAAGAATTGCCACAACATGTGGTTATGTTTTAAAAATGGGAGACCTGGCTTATAAAGATGAAGAAAAATTTATAGAGCCGTGGTGCAAAGTAGGAGATTGGGTAATGTTCGCTAGATATGCTGGCGCAAGATTACCAATAGAAGGCGGAGAAGTGCGTATATTAAACGATGATGAAGTTCTAGGTACCATTGGTGACCCAGAATCGATTCTTCATTACATTTAACATAGGAAGGAACTATGCAAGAAGAAAACACAAAACAAGATGAATTAATTGATGTTGGCGAAGAAAACGAAAAGTCGATTGAAGTTAATTTAGACGAACAGCAACCTAAAGAGGAAGCTGCAAAAGAAGAAAAGGTGGAAGTTGAACAGGTTGAAGCAAAAGAAGAAAAACCTGTTGAAGAAAAAAAAGACGAGTTAAAAGAATATAGTGAAGGCGTTCAAAAAAGAATTGCTAAACTAACTCGTAAAATGAGAGAGGCGGAAAGACAAAAAGAAGAAGCATTAACTTTTGCTCAAGCAATCAAAAAAGATAAAGATCTTTTAGAAGGCAAACTTTCTAAACTTGATAAATCTTACGTTTCAGAGTTTGAAAACAGAGTCAAAACAAATATGGACGCTGCAAGACAAGCCTTGAAAGTTGCTATTGAAGCAGGAGATGTTGAAGGACAAGTATCAGCACAAGAACAGATGGCAAGACTATCTTCTGATGCTGTAAGACTAGGTCAGTTAAAAGCTGCGGAAGAAATGCAACCTCAAAAAAAGGTTAACATAACTCCACAACAAAGATCTTATGATCCTACAACTAATGTTCCAACAGATGCTAAAGCAGAAGAATGGGCCTCAAACAATAGTTGGTTTGGAAACGATTCAGCTATGACTTATACGGCTTTTGACATACATAAAAAGCTTGTAGAGGAAGAAGGATACGACCCTAAATCTGACGAATATTATATGGAAGTTGATAAAAGAATAAGACTTGAATTTCCTCATAAATTTGATAAGATAGCAAATACAACTACAGAAAGAGCAAGACCTGCTCAAAATGTAGCTTCGGCTAGACGTTCAGCCCCACAAGGACGCAAAAAAACTGTCAAGCTCACACCTTCACAGGTAGCAATAGCTAAAAGATTAGGTGTGCCACTCGAAGATTATGCAAAACAATTAAAAATCACGGAAGGAGTATAAGCATATGGAAAATGATAAAATAAGAACTTCACGTGCGAGTCAAACTAGAGAAAAAACTTCTCACAAAAAAGTATGGACTCCACCCAACTCACTCGATGCACCGCCTGCGCCAAAAGGCTTTCGACATCAGTGGATAAGAGCTGAATCAATGGGGTATCAAGATACCAAAAACGTTGCAGCTTCATTAAGAGAAGGATATGAATTAGTTAGAGCTGATGAATATCCAGATCAAGATTATCCACAAATGTCTGAAGGTAGATACGCAGGAGTAATTGGAGTAGGTGGCCTTTTGCTGGCAAGGATACCGGAAGAGATCGCTCTTCAAATTGAGGAATACTATAATAGGAAAACTCAAGAAAAAGAAGAAGCTATCAACAACGATCTTATGAAGGAAAAGCAAGCTGGGATGAAATTCAGAAATGAATCTGCATCTAGCGTAACTTTTGGTGGTACAAAGAAAAGCTAATTATTTAGCAATTCCTACCCATTAAATTAACTTTAACAATAATAAGGAAACTAAAACTATGGCAAATGCAAGTACAACTGGTTTTGGATTAAGAACGATCACGACTGTTGGAAATACTCCAGCAACTTCTGGTCAATCTAATTACAAAATCAAATCAGGCCTAGGTGTTGGTATCTTCAAAAATAACCCTTGTTCAATCCAGGATGCTGGTGGTGATCAAGGTTATTTACAAGATGCAAGTTTCGCAACAACTGATGATGGTGGAAGTGGTGGAGCAGCGTTCGATAATACTGGACACGCTCCCCTAATTGGTGTGTTCAATGGAGCTTTCTATATTGATAGTTCTACGAGCAAACCAACTTTTGCTAATTCAGTTGCAGCAGGCACAACATTTGGAACTGACTATAATACAGGTAGCAACGACGGAATAGGTTTTGTAAATGACAACCCGCAACAAGAATATGTTATTAAAGCGGACGCGGCAGTTACTCAAGCTATGATCGGAGATGCTGGCTATAACACAAACAGCTTTACAGCAAGTGATGCTAAAGACGGTCAATCAACTGTTACTTTAGACATTGGTGGAGGAGCAGCAACAACTCATATGTTTAAACTTGTGAGATCAGCTGACGATCCAGAAAACAATGATCTAACAGCAGTAGGTGCGAACGTTGTAGTATCAATTGCACAAGCTAGTAACTTGTATAACTAATACGAATAGGAGTATATAACTATGGCAATATCAAGAGCACAACTAGTTAAAGAACTAGAGCCAGGTTTGAACGCACTGTTCGGCTTGGAATACAAACAATACGCTAACGAGCACGCAGAAATATTCGACACAGAAACTTCTGACAGAGCTTTCGAAGAGGAAGTAATGTTATCAGGTTTCGCGAATGCAGCTGTAAAACCAGAAGGTCAAGGTGTAACATTCGATGATGCACAAGAAACTTTCACAGCTCGTTACACTAACGAAACAATTGCATTAGCGTTTGCAATCACAGAAGAAGCTATCGAAGATAACTTGTATGACAGACTTGCGTCTAGATATACAAAAGCGTTAGCAAGATCTATGGCAAACACGAAGCAAGTTAAGGCAGCAGCTGTATTAAACAATGCGTTTAATGCAACATTTGCTGGTGGTGATACAAAAGCACTTTGTGCTACAGATCACCCAACTTTATCGGGATCTTTCTCGAACGAGTTAGCAACACCTGCTGAACTTAACGAAACTTCATTAGAACAGTCGTTGATTGACATCGCGGCGTTTACTGATGAAAGAGGCCTAAAAATTGCGGCACAAGGAGTTAAATTAGTAATTCCTTCAGCGCTTCAATTTACTGCTGAAAGACTGATGAAGTCTGCAGGTAGAGTTGGCACAGCTGATAATGACATTAACGCAATAGCGTCAATGGGAATGATTCCTCAAGGTTACGTAGTAAATCACTACTTAACTTCTACGAAGAAGTTCTTCATTAAAACAGATGTTCCTAACGGTCTTAAGCATTTCGTAAGATCACCTATCAAAACTTCAATGGAAGGTGACTTCGATACAGGAAATGTAAGATACAAAGCTAGAGAGAGATACGTTTTCGGATTCTCTGATCCTAGAGGTATCTTTGGTTCTGACGCAGTATAATCGTTAAAACAAATATTTAAAAAGGGGCTTTCGGGCCCCTTTTTTTTGTGGTATAAGAAGAGTAATCATGAAAAATTTTCTAGTTAATATCAGAGCATATGGGTATCATGCGCGTTTTCAAATAACGTGTGAGGATAGTGCTGAAGCTATTGAAAATTCAATAGTTGACAAACTAGGAGAAAAAGGTGTAAAATGGGAAAAAGACGGATTTACAAGTTCGTCTAAAAAATGGATAACTTATGAGGAGATCCACGATGCAAAACTTATCAGACCTTTACAAAGCGAAAAGGTCACTGGAGTTGAACTGGGAGCAGGAGCATCTTAAAGAGGGTAGATATACTCTCAACATGGTCAGAATAGACCATAAAATAAGAGAGGTCATAAGCGATATAAAAATGGCCGAAGCTATGAGAGCTCACCAGACAAATAAAATTGAGGGTGCAGCACCCGAAGTATCAGTAGCTACTTAATAAAACGCTACATCGTCGAAATACGTACATTCACAACGCAATCCCTTGCACTCTACTCAAAATTACTATATATTTTAGCCACTATACATTAATAACAAACAAGTAAATATAGACGCGTATAGTCGACAGCCCTAGAGGACTATATTTACATATTCTAGGAGGAATATAATATGGCAAACACAACATTTTCGGGACCAATAAGAGCGGGAACGATTTCAAACACTACAGGCACAACACTTGGTGATAACGTTGCAAACGTTGGTCAAGTTGTAATGTCTCAATCAATTTTGATTGATGCAGCAGTCGCAGCTGGAACAACTACTTACAACGTAGGTGTAATACCAAAAAACTCACAACTACTTACAACTACAATTAGAGTTGCAATAGCAAGTGACCAAGGTACTACAGCAACTGTTTCAGTTGGAAAAACAGGAACAGCTCAATACTTTATAGCTAATACTAACATCAAAGCTCAAGGAGAAACTTCTTCTATAGCTAACGGCGCTTTAGATGAAGCTGATAGATTTGGTTCTGATACACAAATTACAGCGACTCTTATAGCTGCAGGAAGTACTGCAACTGTAGGTCAAGTAAGTGTTACTTTTACGTATGTTCAAGCTAACAATTTACAAGACGCAACAGCAGTATAATAATTAATTAAATGTGGGCTTCGGCCCACATAAAATTTAAGGAGAAAAAATGGGAACATATGTTGCAAACGTACAAGCTAAAAGACTAACAGCCACTGGAACTGTTTTTGCTGGACCTGCTAGACTTTTAGGAATTTATTTTGTTGCTGATACAACAGCAGGATCTATTGAATTAAAAGATGGTGGTGGCACTGGAACATCAAAAGCAGTATTTGATACACCATTAGGTGCATCTACAGCTGGACAAGAAACTACTTATCAAATTCAAATTCCAGGTGATGGAATTAGATTTGAAACAGATCTACACGCTACTTTAAGCAATGTTGACAAAGTAACATTTCTATTTGGATAGGAGTTTTAAATGGCTACGATCACTTATACAGTCACTGTAGCAAGTGGCACTAACCAGTATGGAACCGGTAACAAATTTTATATTAACGGCGAAGTAAGTCCTGTCCTTTATTTAGATGAAGGTAACACGTATATTTTTGATCAATCAGATAGTTCTAATGCTACACATATTTTAGCATTTTCTAGAAACCCAAATAATTCACCAGCATTAACTTATACAACTGGAGTAACTACAACAGGAACTCCTGGAAATGCTGGAGCTAACACAACAATAAATGTTGCACCTGTTAAAAAAACTGGTGCACCTGTATTATTTTATTATTGCACTGTTCATAGTGGTATGGGCAATACAGCTCAAACTATTGCACCTACATCAGGCACTACAGAATTTGATCCTACAATGGATGATATTATTGAGGAAGCTTATGAAAGAACAGGTGTATTAGGTACAAGAACTGGATATCAATTAAGATCTGCAAGAAGATCTTTAAATATTTTATTTCAAGAATGGGGAAACAGAGGTGTTCATTTATGGAAAGTAAAATTAGCTAAAGTTCCATTAGTACAAGGCCAAGCAGAATATAATTTTGCATCTGATTCAACAAACTTTCCAAATGATATAAGTGATGTATTAGAAGCGTATTACAGAAATAATTCTACACCAACAGCTCCATCAGATGTTGCACTTACAAAAATAGATAGATCAACATATTCACAAACACCAAATAAATTAGCACAAGGAACACCTTCTCAATATTATGTAGAAAGAAAAAAGAATCCAAGTATATTTTTATATACAACACCAAGTTCTTCGGTTTCTGATGCAACAACACCTTCTAATTTTCAATTTTGTTTTTATTATTTAGCAAAAATTCAAGACGCTGGTGGTTATTCTTATACAGCAGATGTAGTAAATAGATTTTATCCTTGTATGATGTCAGGGCTTGCTTATTATTTAAGTATGAAAGTTTCACCTGAAAGAACACAAGAGTTAGAGAGAATTTATGAAAGTGAAATGTTAAGAGCACTTGATGCAGATAATCAAGGTACATCTAGTTTCATTTCACCACAAACATTCTATGGAGATGGAGTATAATGGGTAAATATGCATCAGGAAAAAGATCATTAGCAATATCAGATCGATCTGGTATGGCATTTCCATATACTGAAATGGTTAGAGAGTGGAACGGTTCTTTAGTTCACACTTCAGAGTATGAAGCAAAACAACCACAACTTGAACCAAAACCAGTTGGATCTGATCCACAAGCTTTATTTAATCCAAGACCACAACCGGCTTCTAAAACAAGTTTAATACTTTTAAATAATAATCCATTTACATCTATTATTTATGGTGGCACAACTTATGTAAATGTTTTTTCAGAAGATCATCAAAGAAGTGCAGGTGATGTTGTAAGATTTAGAGGACCACCTGTTGTAACAACTGCAGGTGCAGGTGGAGCAGATGCAAGAAATTTACAAGCTTTTATAAATATACCTACCTTTGATAATGTAAGTGATTTAAATAATGCAAATGGTTTTACAATTGCTTTAGGTCAAATAGATTCAGCAGGTAATGTTACAGGAGCTACGACTTCAGATCCTTTAACGAGTCCAATAAATTATTTTTATATAACAAGCACTAGTAATGCAACAATAGGTAATATACAAGGTGGTGGAGATAATTGTTCAGCAGGACCAGTAACACTTGAGGTAGTAAACGGATAATGGCATATAGTTTATCAGACTTACAAACGGATATTAGAAACTACACAGAAGTTGGAAGTAATGTTTTTTCTGACTCTGTTTTATCTAGAATTATTCAAAATGCAGAAAATAAAATTTATAGAGAAGTTGATTCTGATCAAGATAGATTTTATGCTACATCAAATTTAATTATAGGTAATAGATATGTGACTATTCCATCTGATTTAAGATTGATTCGATATGTTCAGCTTAAAGATTCAGCAGGTAATCAGTATTATTTAGAACAAAGAGATACAAGTTTTATGGCTGAATACTATTCAGATCCAGGAAATAGCTCTGTAGATATCCCTAAATACTATGCTAATTGGGATCAAGATTTTTGGGTAGTAGCACCTACACCTGACAAAACATACGAGATTACTTTAGCCTACAACAAAGAGCCTATAAGTATAACAACAGATACAGCAGGCACTTATCTGTCAAACAAATATCAAGATTTACTTTTATACGCTTGTCTAGTTAATGCATATGGGTACTTGAAAGGTCCCGCAGATATGTTACAATACTATTCACAAGCTTATGAAAAAGCTTTATTATCGTATGCGATCGAACAACAAGGTCGAAGACGCCGAGACGAATATGAAGATGGGGTTATTCGTACCGTTTTAGAATCCAAAAATCCATCAAGTAATAAATAAGGAGATAACACATGGCAAATATTGTACCATTCGCATTTAAAGGTGAACTCGCATCAGGAACGCATAACTTTGCATCTGGTGGAAATACTTTTAAGATAGCGTTATATACAGCTAATCCATACACAACATCAAGCACAGTTTTTTCTGCAACAAGTGAAGTAAGTTCAGGAGGTGGTTCTAACTATCCTTCTGGTGGAAATACGTTAACAGGTCAAACAGTAACTGCAACAACAGCAACAACTGCAATTGATTTTACTGATACAACTTTTTCTAGCGCTACTTTTACTGCAGCGTTCGCAGCTATTTATAATACAAGTAGCTCTAACAAATTAGTTGTGGTATTGGATTTTGGTGGTGACAAGACAGCGACAAATGGTGACTTCACTATTTCGTTCCCTGATCCTGCTACACCAAGCAATGCGATTATAAGTATAACATCATAAGGAGATTAAATGGCGTTAGTAATAAATGATAGAGTAAAAGTAAATAGTACAACTACTGGTACAGGTGCGTTTGCACTTGGAGCAGCAGTGACTGGCTTTGAAACTTTTGCACAAGGTATTGGAAATAACAATACGACTTACTATTGTATATTTAATCAAGGAACAACTGAATTTGAAGTTGGTCTAGGTACATTAGACGGAACAAGTGCAAATCTAACTAGAACTACAGTTATCTCCAGTTCTAATTCAGATGCAGCAGTAAATTTTTCTGCAGGCACTAAAGATGTATTCTGTACATTACCAGCTAGCAAATCTGTCTATTTAGACGCAACAGGAACACCAGTCGGAGCAGCAAGCGCAGGTTTTGCTTTAGCAATGGCGGTGGCATTATAAGGAAAAAAGTATGGCACAAAATTTCAGAAATGATCTTCAAAGACAAATTGGAACAGGTGATACTACTTTAGTAACTGGCGGAGACTTCGATGCAGTTATTGGTATCAGATGTTGTAATGTTACATCTTCTACAATTGAAGTCGATGTAAAAATTGCAAATGGCGGTAATGATTTCTTTTTAGCAAAAGGAGTTGTTATACCACCTAATTCAGCTATTGAATTAATCCAAGGCGGCGCGAAGATTGTTTTAAAAAATGGCGATGTATTAGAAGCAGTTAGTAATACCGCATCTAGTTTAGATGTAATTACTTCATTCATCGACCAAATTAGTACGTAGGAGTAATTATGACTGCAGTAATAAATGGAATCCAATATATTGGAGGACAGACATCACCGGATGAATTTATAAAAAATCAAGCGGCAACGATTGATGGAACACAAACTATTGAAAATGGTGTTCTAGCAGGACCAATTACTATTCCTGCTACAATCACAGTAACAGGGACATTGGTAGTTGTATAATGGGTAAAGTAAACGTAAACGAAATTGATAAAGAAAGTGGATCTACACTTACATTAGG
>Ga0208134_1002320_pt1 | contig 10323 bp, 9 predicted proteins | sample VirMetDEL_Mar_31_FD_184515 | JGI IMG/M metagenome (GOLD analysis project Ga0208134, IMG submission 184515) | Aqueous microbial communities from the Delaware River and Bay under freshwater to marine salinity gradient to study organic matter... | ecosystem: Environmental > Aquatic > Marine >...
ATAGTGTAGTCAGTTTATACGGTGGTACTAAAAACAGAGCAGACGTAGTTGATACTTTTAACAATCCTCGTGGTGCGAGGTTCTTGGTTAGTAATCCAAGTGTTGGTGGATATGGATTAACTTTAAATGCCTCTAGCTATCAGATATTTTTTAACAACTCTTATAACTTAGAAGAGAGACTACAAGCAGAAGCTCGTAATCATAGAAGTGGTCAGACAGCAGACAAGGTTACTTACATTGATCTAGTAGCTATTAAAACAATAGATGAGTTTATAATTAAAGCACTTAAAGAAAAGATCACAATATCAGCTAAAACACTAGGAGAAGAAGTGTTGGATTTTTTAGAATAGAATCGATTCGTCATTTTTGAATTTTGTAGCTTTTACAAAAGCCTAGATTTCTGCGTGTTACAAGGGTGTGTTTGTACATCACATCTTAATGTGCTACATTTATTATATAAAACAAAGGAGAATAAAATGACAATAAGTAAAATAAAATTAGTAAAATTAACAAATGATAAAGTTATGGTTATTAAAACAGACGGCACAATTTGGGGAACTAAAAGCGTAACAGAATTATCTAATATATTAACACATAATTTAGAGAAACAATTTTCAGTACTACATAATGATTATGTAGGTTTTCACGATAATAGGGCTCTTAAATTATGGAACAATGCATTGAAAAAAGCAAAGTTATCAAATTTCAATTATTTGCCCAAAAGCCACACTTTAGATAAAAAAGATTATAAAAAATTAGAAGCAGATTTAGTAAGTTATAAATATTAATAAAATTTGAAAGGACATTATATGACTAAAAAAGTAACGATCTATCAATTAGATAAACAAACTAATGAGGTTAAACCTATAGTTTTGTTAAGAGGAAATTTTATAGATACTAATACAGACATTATGTATTTTGCCGATAAAAATGTAGCAATGTCTTATGCAGAAAACAACAAAGGAGAAAAATAATGGGAACTTGGCATGTAGATAAAGATAGGTTAAAAAAAATATTAACTAAACCTATCCATAATAAAGAAGGCATAAATATATTAGGCGATGGTTTAGGAGATGATAAGTTTTTTGATTTCTTAGACAATTTAAGAATGGATCATGGACCTAATGTAGTAATCAATGAGAGGGTTATAAATTGGTTAACTACACCTGACCACAACGATGAAGTTTGGTTGACTTTAAAAGATGGTGAAGAAATAGTTAGCAATAAAGTTTCTGATCAATATGGTAAACCAGATACCTCACCAAGTTTGTTGGAGAACATAGCAAACCACGTTGAAAGGGAGACTACTTAGTCTCCTTTTTTTTTGCGTATAAATTATCAAAAGTATATTCAGGGTTCATGTAACTCTCATCTTCTTCAGCACTAAACTCATATTGACTTGGAAGAAAATCTGGAGCACCAGATCCAGTTACCCACATCGCTGGATTTGTGACACGAACTCTGTTGTTTGGTTGAGCTACGATTTGACCTTTAAACTCACCACTAGTTATAGCTAATATGTGAGACTGTTTGTGTTGTGCAACGTCATCACCTAAAGCATTTATGTCATCACCGTTTGTGTAATCAATAGTAAAATAATATTTAGCATTGTAAAACTGACCATCTATTTTTGTAATCCAAGGACTACTACTTGTTCTGTCGTAACGTACAATACCAAAATCACGACTAGCACAGTCCCAAGGTTGAATGAAATGGTTAGGGATTCTGGAAGGGAATTGTTCTAATATTTCATCAGCAACTAAAGCTTGTATTGGCATACGAGCCCACATTGCACCACCATGAGGACTGTCTAGTCTGTTGTCTTCATCTTCACAACCAGTAAAAACTACTTGAAAAGATAATGACCTATCTGGAATAGCAGTAACAGCTATTGCTAATGCGTGAATAAATTCACCTTCAAACTTGGAGTGATTGTGTGTGAACTCTTTTCGAACCCAACATTTAAAATAGGGTATGTTCGCTGTAAGATAAGCCATACCCTATATTAAATAAAATTAAAAACTAAGCAAGTAAATTATACTTTAACTGCTTTCATATTGTTTGCTTTTAATACTTTTTTTGCTTGTGCTAAAGACATGTTAGCCATTTTACCAGAATTAGCTTTCATCATTTTTGCTCCACCTTTGGCGTAACCTTTAGAAGCCATCTTTCCTTTCATAGCTTTCATAGGTCTTGCTCTAGTACCTTTAGGCATATTGCCATTACCCATAGGTTTGTCAGCCATTCTACCTCTCATAGCTTTCATCATCTTAGCTCCACCTTTAGCGTAACCTTTACTTTTTTTCATTGCATATACTCCTTATATTTCTGCACAAGCATAACAGTTTATTTCTAAACCTACACTAATTTCTTTTATCTCTGGTTTTTTCCACATAATAAACTCCTTAATAGTTTTTTTTGTTTATATAAATCTTGTTCTTTTTTAAAGTACCATAAAGCCATTTTACTCATACACATCACCTCCTTCAAGATAATGCGTTTCTTCAGCTACATGCTTACTTCCAACTCAAAAGAGTTAAACGGATTTATTTACATATTATACTATGTTTAGTCCTCTACCTCAAGCCACTCACTACGGTTTTTTAAATAATCTAAATATACTTGTGTATCAGCATATTCTCTTGATTCATTGATGCACATAAGAAAATATCGTGGGCTATAAATAAGACAACTTCCGTCATCATGTTTTACTTCATGAGCATATAAAGGTGGTGTTAGTGTAACAAAAAATTTTAATGTAACTAGTAAAGATACGCTTATAAAGGCTATTGTTGCAATGGCAATAAAACCCCACTTAACATACTCCATAATTTCTTGTTGTTTCTTTAGTGCCTTGGCTCGTGCTTCTTTTATCGCTTTTTTTCTCTTGTCTATTCTTTTTTTACGTTCTTCGAGAATATACTCCCAAGTGCCATAACCAAACCTGGCATTAATTAATTGCTTGAGGGTATACAAGTGCTCCTGGGCTAATTTAGCGTTTATTATCTCCTGGGCTATTTTTTTGGTATCAGTTTCAAAAGGGTCAGCACCTTTTTTTTCTCTTTCTTTAATAACTTTTTTCTGACCTTCAAAAGCGTTTTCTACATGACCAATTAATTCACCAATATCCTGACAGGTACTGATATTTTTTTTTACAAACTCAACACTTTTAGTAACTAATGCAATTCCAGCGAGGGCAGTGGATATCGGCTCAACCATCTCGATACACCCAATCATAGGTGTTCTTTTCTACAAAACCTCCATAAGATTTTTTTATAGGTGTTGTTATTGGTTTTTTTATTTCTTTATTTATTTTTTTATCTTTTAAAATAATTACAGCACCACCTTTATTAAAACTTTCTATACCCTCAGTTAAAATATGTTTTCTAATTTTATCAGTGATTTCAAAACCATAAGTTGGAATTTGATTACCTGTTTTATCCTCCATTAATTCAAAATAAATCTTAGCCTTAGGATCGATTTTTTTAAGATAAGTTTCTCCATATTTTTTTATCATTTTGTTGTATAATTTTTTCTTACCCTCTCCACCAACTACTCTACCTTCTGTACTAACGTCAGCATATGCATCAAGATAGTCTCCTTCTGTACTATCTTTTTTAAGTTTTGCAAGTTCATCCTTTGTAAGAAGGTCTGATATTTTATCTGGTAATGCTCTTTTACCTTGAAATGCATAATCACTTTCTGCTAATTGAAAAGAATCACCCATTTCTCTTTTTCTGTTTGTTATACGACTAACATTTCCATCATCTATCGTTACTTCACCTCCATGAAACATTTTACCAGCACCTTGTTGCGAGGGTCTACTGACGTTTGGGTTTCGTTCTGAATAAAACACACCTAGTATTTCATCTGTATTTTTGTCTACCATTAGATGGTGCTTTCTAACTTCTCCTCTATCTTTTTGTGAATGGTTTATGTCTACCATTATAATGTCATCAAAGAAATCATCTTCCGTTTTGTTTGAAGCATAAGCTTCAAGTTTACCTTTGTATTTCGGACTCATTCTATCTGGATTAAAAGGTACAGCTATTTCAGTACCATCTCGACCTGCTACATATTCTGCACGAGAGTCACCTGTCTCTGTGTTATAACGTAGTCTATCATCATTATATCTACCTTCTTTTGTTTCTCTAACAAATGTTTTATATTCGTCTTTTAATAATTTATTTGGCACTCTATCAAAGCTGTCTATAGGTAAAGCTTCACCATACCGTAGTGCGTGAGTTTCACCTGCTACATAATGCATATGTGATTGGTTTTTATCCACTGCTTCTGATAAGGCTAGTCTAAAATTAAATTTATAACCATCGTTTTTATTTGGTATATTTCCACTTACAGAACCTGCTGGATTTACATTATTTTTTACAAGGTATTCCATGATCTCATCACTCTTAGGATGTTTAGTCATGGTTGTGCCTCGACCTTCAATCATTCTAGTATATGAAAAACCAGTTGAAGAACTTAAATCTTTAAAATCAGTATCAAAACTATATAAAGTTCCATCACCATCTGTAATGTTAATAATGCCTCTTGTGTTTTGACCAATTTTATCATTTCCAACTATTTTTTTTATTTCAGCAATATCGTCTTTACTTGGTTTATAACCATCTTCTTTTTTAGCAACATTCACTGGGTCTTGTTGAAACTCTTCTACTAAAAATATACCTCTGTTTTTTGCTTGTGGTGAGCTAGGATTAATTAAGGTAGTTCTTAAATGACCCACATTATTAGCTTGACGAAAGTGGCTTTGGTATGAATCAAAAAGTGGTTCTCTTGTAGATATTTTACTTTTAATTTTATAAGGTAATTCTTCATAAGTTTCGTCATCACCTAATGTTGTTTTATAATCATGAAACAAGGTCTTACCATATTTTTCAGCATATTCTTCACTATCTATATCATCTTGGTATTCTAATACTCCTCTATCTCTGGCATCTATCTCTGCTTGTATTCGTGCTTCATCTAAACTTGTTGCAGTTTCAGTACCTGTTTCTAAATATTCCCCTCTTTCATTTCTTATAGAATAATACCCCATTGATTCATCCCCTATGATTTGATATCCAGTAGCATTATCACTATAAATTATTTCAGGACTATCTTCGTAAGACCTTGCAGCGTATTCGTCTATAATATTCCCACCTCCGTCAAGAAAGTATCTATCTTCTAAATCACTAATTCTGCTTTGATTATCTAATTTATCTCTTTTATCTTTGATGGCTTGTTCGTAATATGCATCTTCTCCCATTTCTAAAAATCTTTTTCTTTTATCAGGGTCAAATAAGTCTGTTTGAGATGTAGCCTCTTTAAAACTAGGAATGTCTTTTACTAGTTCTTTTGCATTGTCTTCAATCTCTTTTATCGTCTCTTTTTTTATTTCAGATTGGTCAGCAAATGCAAAAAAGTTTGCTTCATCAGGACCTGTAGTAACACCATCTCTTTCTTTTAATTTATATACTAATAAATCATTTACAGGAGAACCAGTTGTATTTTCAAACACATATTCTTGGGCTGATTCTATCTCACCTTCATATCTTCCAGTTTCACTAAAAGGTATTTCCTCCACATCATCAAATGTCATATCTGTTACAACATTTTGTTCACCAGACGGATTTCTTACTCTTCTCTCTACAATAAATTCTGGAGTATTTCTATTCATGTAAGATTGAATATTGGCTTTAGTGGTGGTGCTGTCACCGATATTATTTAATACATCTTCTAGACCAGATTGTTTTAACTCTTCTTGAGAAAAATTTCCCTTGTTTTTTAAAGTTTGCAAAAACTGTTTACCAGTTGCTTTATTTTGTAAGGTGTCAATAACATCATTTAATCTAGATTTATAAGGACTTTTTCTTTTGTCCATATCTAACTGTATATCTGAAGAAGTACCAGTATAAGTAATCGGTAAATTATCTACATTACCTAACTCAACTACATCTTCTGGATTGTTTGCTAATATCTCTTCTACTTCTATTACAGGTCCAGAATCATCAACTGCATTTTGTATGTCATTGCCTTTAATTTTTGCAAAAAAAGTTTTGCCTTTTTTACTTTGTAGTATTGCTTTACCACCTTTAGTTAAACCTTTTAATACTACACCAGCTCCTAATAACACTGGTGCTAAAGGTCCTGAAAAAGCAGCACCTAACATCATAACATCTGATGCAGCTCCCAAAGTTTCTAAACCACCAGTAACCACATCGACTCCACCACCAACTTTATCACCTTGTTTTATTTTTTCTATACCACCAGATATATTTTCTTGTGTACTAGGTTGAAAATTTTGTTCACCACCTATGTCTCCTAATATTCCAAACTGTCTTAGTAAATCAGCACCAGGTGCAAATTCTTGAATTAAATTAGGTGCGTAAGGAAGAGCTTGTTTTATACCCTTTTTTAATTTTGTAAAATCTTCTAAGCCTCTTGAGGCTTTAGCTTCATCTGTAAATTGTGGAAAGGCACTTGGTTTATTTTGTGTGTTGGGATTAACTTCTACGGTACTTAAGTCTTGTTCTTCTATTGCTTTTATACCACTATTATCAATTTCATTTTGCAAAGGATTACCACTCTTCATCTATTCATGTTAAGTAAAAAAGCTTTCATCCATTTAATATCTTGTTTCATCACTGCAATGTCTTGTTGTATAGTTGCAATGTTATCAGCTTTTTTTTCTACCTCATTTAATCGAGCAGAGAAACTTCCCCATGTTACTAAAGCAGTAGCAACAATTACGATATAAGGTGATAATGTTTTTAAAGTTTTTATCATGCTTTCCTACTAGCTATTAGTTTACCAAGATCATCAGTAGGAAATAAACCCCCAAACTGTTCTTTTTTTCCAACGCTAGTAATTCCTCCACCACCGACAGATTTTTGATCAGGGAGAGAAGCCATCATCTGTGGTGGTGGAGCTTGAGTCGTGGGTGGTGTGATATTAATATTAGGTTGTGTTACTTGTACATTACCCACTGGTTGCTGTGGTGTTTCTTTTACTGCTTGTGCTACTTGTTTGTCTTGTTCTTCCTCTACTTTAGACTCTTGATTATTATTCATTTGAAAAAGTAATTGATTTATATAATCACCTACAGCTTCTTTATATTCTGGGTCGACCTCTTTTTCTACGATACTAGCTCCTAGTCTTGATAAGTGTTTACTTAAAGAACGTGGATTATCTATTACTTCTTTGCCTGATGAAATTAACCAATTCATAAAATTTTTATTAGTCATCAAATATCGCATACTATATGGTGTTAAAAAAGCAGTTCCAGCTAATCCTATGCCAGTTAAACTACCAGTCGTAACACTAGAATATGCACCAAGCAAAGGTGCAGCAAGAGATGTGATACCCACAATATTTGCACCACTACCAGATGGGTTTTCAAAATTATTCATTTTTTTTGCTTGTTTTAATACATCAACTAAATCATCTAATTGACCTTTTAATTTTTTATCTTTAAAAATTGTATCTTTAACTGATGTAGATAGATTGTCAAAGTTTCTTAAAAATGTATTAGGATTCCATGAATCTATTTCAGAACCACCTGGTTTTGTATAACCCATTCTGTCTACTAAAGAAGCAGATAAATCTTGTTGCCCTTCTTTTGAAATACTTCTGTAAACTTTGTTTAATCTTTCAGAACTTTCTTTTGTACCAGCTAAAACAAATTTAAACGCTTGATCTGCATTTTTATCTACTATAGGATTTAAAGCTTCATCTATATTTAAATTTTGATTTAACCTTGTGTAGTTTTGTGCTTTTCTGTATGCCTTTACTGCTTTTTCTCCACCAGCGTTTTCAAACAAATTTATCATATCCTCATATAAAGCTTTATTTATATCTTTTAGATATTTTACGTTTGCTTTATTAATACCCACTGTTTCTGTACCAGCATTAGCACTTTTAGCTATTTGTAAATTTATAGTTCTATTTTTTAGTAAAGCATCAACACTCATACCATCATTTTTTTTCGCAAAATCTAAATAGCTTTTAGCTCTTTTTAAAACAGCTTTTACAATGTCTGGATCAACTCCCTCATCAACTTCTTTGTTAATATCATCTACCAAAGATTGAAGTGAAGGTAATTGAGTTTTTACACCTGGTGGTAATGATTTACTAGCTTCTGTAAATAATGTTGTTTGCCTTACTCTAAATTTTTCTAAAGCATTAAGTGCTTCTTTTTGTAACGCAAATCCTATTTTACCACCTTCTCTTTGAGGTGAACCAAATTTCTTAGCTAAATCAGCAGTTGCTTCTGCTAAAGAATTTATAAACTCTTCTTGTTTTTGTACATATTGATCTACAGTTTGAGGAAAAGATTTTAGCTTAGTTGTTACAAATCTAGCAAAATTACTATCTGATAATTGACCTAAAGTCGGTATGTCTATACCTAATTTTTCAGCTTTTTTTAATGTTTTTCTACTTTGTTCTGCTATTTTATTTGTAACACCAGTCAGTAGTCTTGCTCCTCCTTTAAAAGGATTAGGTATTCTTTTTGTAACTTGTTGAACAAACTCTGGTGCAGTGATGTTTACTCCTACTCTTAACATCGAGTCTATTAATTCTTCTGAAAAACTACCTCTTGATACATATTCTTTTGCAAGATAATCCATCACTCTATCATAAATCTGACCACCACCCTCTGCTCCTAAACCAGCTCCTATAATAGGACCTATAGGACCTGATACTGCAACTGAAGGAAGAGAAGCTACTGTTCCCACAACACCACCTATTGTTTCTGCAATAGCACGACCCATACTAGCAGTATCACCCTCATCTAAACCTATAGGGTTATACAATGTTTGTGTCTCATTACCTTCATTATCTTTAATTGTGTAAATAAAATTATCTTCTCCATAACCAAACTCTTTAGCTATTTTTTTCATATTATCACTTTCGGAAAAACCTTTTGCATCTGGATAATATTTTTTAAGTAATTCTAATCTTTCTTGTGGGTCTTCACGATTTCCCACTACAGCTCTAACAGACAAAGGTGCACCACTTTCTACATCTAAAGAAATTTTTCTGCCTTGATAGGTAAATCCTTTAGGTAAAATAACAATACCTTTTCCTGTCTTTCCAGTTTGTAAATAAGTCGTCACGTTTCATTACCTCCTGTATCATTCTCATCAATAGACTCTTCTTCTTTAAATAAAGGTAATGTAGTATAATCAAATAGTGTATCTGTTTTATCGCCAGGGTCTCTTCTTTTTCTTCTTTGATTTTGTACTCTTTTACCTAACAAATCATACTTAGATATTTCACTTCTAGATGCTCTAGTAAGTAATGTTCTAACAACGTCTATTACAGCAAAATCAGGATTACCAACTAAAGCTACTTTAGCTAATTGTTGTTCAAATTCAGTCAAAACACCAGGACCGAATAAGGCTAATCTAGATTGACCAATCAATCTTCTTAAACTACCTTCTTTTTCTAATTGTGCTTTTTCTCCATCAGTTAGTTTATCTGATTGTCCACTAAAAATTTTTACTCTTGCTAAAATAGAGTTCTTTTTGCCTTCAAATGTTTCTCCACCCCTCACTATAACGTCAAACATATCATTAAATGTTAAAATAGTTTGTTTTGTTTTTTCTAACTCATCTTCCATTTTAAAAAACTGAGCATCAGGAATTTTTCCTCTAGCCTTATCATATTGACTAGCTGTAAAAATGCTAGATACTCTACCTTCACCTTGTAATTGATTATAAGGAATTTTTTCTCCGTTTTTATATAAAACGAAAAATTGATCTCCTTCTTGTATTATAGGATAAGCATTATCGTCTGTTATTTGATCTTTTACTGTTTTTGTTTTGCCCTCACCATCTGCTATTTCTTTTTCAAATATTTCGTCAACAAAAGCATAACCTCTAAAATCTGAATCTAATTTACCCTCGTCAGGAGCATCACCAAATACATTAGGGCTTATGGCTAGTTGTTTATTTATAACAGACTGTGGTATTTCTCTTTGTCCTATTTCGTATTTTACACCATCTATCTCAAAAGGTTTTTCTACGTATATACTTTTACTTGTAACTTTACTATCTTTAGTTACCTCTACAAAAGTATCAACTGGGTATTGAGCTAGAGTAGCATCATCTAAACTAATTATTTTTCCCATTTCTGGAGTAAAAATCTGACCACCTATTTGTACTTTTTTAGCACTAGGTTGTAATTTATATTGTTTTCTAGTTGTACTTGCCTTTGTCCTATTAGCACCTTCTAATTGTTTTATTTTTAAAGCTACTTCAGTAGTTCCCATTAACCCTTGACCTAAACTTGCAAGAGTATCATTGAACATAGATCCACCAC
>Ga0208134_1002323_pt1 | contig 10309 bp, 6 predicted proteins | sample VirMetDEL_Mar_31_FD_184515 | JGI IMG/M metagenome (GOLD analysis project Ga0208134, IMG submission 184515) | Aqueous microbial communities from the Delaware River and Bay under freshwater to marine salinity gradient to study organic matter... | ecosystem: Environmental > Aquatic > Marine >...
TTTCATATCCATCATAACAAGGTTTTTTTAATTCTTGCTCATGCGTCTCACAAGGCATAAACCAAGTCTTACCTTCTACTTCATGTTCGTGAAATCCCTCACATCCCATTTCTTCTGCTTTAATTATTGCTTCTTGCTTTGTGTCGTATGCTTTTTTACCATCTATTTCAATAGAAGCTAGTTTTTGGTCTTCTAGTTGATCTAAACTTTTTAATTTACTCTCTGCCCACGACTTTGCAGACTTACCTCCCCATAATAAATAAGAAATATATCCACATGCTTCGGTGTCTCCTGTTTTATAGTACTCTTCTGCTCTAGATAAGTAACTATACATTCTTTTTATTGTTTGTACTGAAAGTTTTTCTTTTCTTGCTAATTGTTGAGCTCTTACCTTACCAACTTGTGTTGCACATCTATTATTTACTTTTTTATTTAGATCTATTCCTCTTTTTGCATTATTAGCTACAGAATCTGGGTAATCATTATAAGTTTCTAGCTCAATATTTTTTTCTTGTTTTATTATTGCTCTAACTTCACTTAATAATTCTTTTGCTTCATCTTCCTCTATTTTTTTAAGCTCTTCATCTTTACAAATACACTTACCTAACTTTGCATCACATTCACATTCTGAAAGTTTATTAGGTTCGTTAGGTCTTTCTAATTTATCAGCAAAATAACCCTCTATTGAGAAGCCTTTTACTTTTCCTGTCTTAATATAGTTTTCCCACACGTCATCATTTTCTACTTTCATAGAAACCATCCAAGTTCCTATTGGTACATCCATGCCGTATAGTCTAGTTTTATCTTCTTCTCCTTCTACTATCCAACTCTCTACAACTGTTAATCCATTTAATGGTGATTCGTGTTCTAATGTTGATCTATGTTGCTTTGCTCTTTGTAAAAATAATTCACTTGCTTTTCTTACAGTGTTTCTTGAGAAGTATATGTAATATTCTTTTTCACCACTCTTTCTGTAGATTGGTTTGTTAGGTATTAATGCTGGTCCTAGTAAAAGTCTTTTTTCTTTATCTAGTTCAGCTAATTTAAACTCTTGATTTTTTAAATAAACAAAATCTTCTTGAATTGCTGGGTTTTCTACTATGCTTATTGCATCAATTCCTGAAACATTGTCCTCTTCGTCTATAAATAATTCTATGATGTCCATATTATAACAATATTAATTTTATTATTTTGTTTTAGTTTCCTAATGTTGCTTGGTTAGCTGTTTTTCTATCTAGTGCTTGTTGGCTACTTACATCTGTACTAACAACATATGCTCTTACTGGTTTTTGTTGTGCACCTGCTATAGTTTGTGCTAATTGACTTGTTTCTGTTGCTCCTACTACATTAAATGCTGGTGGAGTTGATATAGATGGTGTTGGTACTGAACCACCCACTGCTCCTTTTGCAAAACTAGGTGGTGATGGTTCTTTAGATGCTGTTATATTCTTAACATTTGCAAGACCTGCTGCAATAACTGATGCTGCACCAATAAATCCAAATATACCTCCTTGTGCTAATGCTTTGTTAGCACCTGCATATGTATCTATAATAGCTTGTGTAATTGCTATTGCTTTTCCAAACTTACTATTTTGTCCTACAAGATTTCCTATTGCTCCTAGTGCTCCAGAAACAGCTGCTACTTTAGCTTCTGATATTGCTTTATCTCTTTTGTTTTCATTTGCGTCAGATTCTGCTTGAAATTTAGCAAGTTCATTTTCTGCATCTATTCTTTCTTGAGTTCCTACTTTAAAACTATTTATTCTTGTTTGTAATGTTTTTTCTATCTCTAACCTTTCAGCTGCTTCTATTTCTTTTAACTTTTCTAACCTTATAACTTCATTGTCTATTAATTCTGCATTCGCTAATTTAGTTATTTGTGCTACTTCTTGAATTCCTTGTGCTTCTGATGTTTTTAAATCAATTAATTCTTTTTCTAACGCAGCTTGGTTTGTAAGTTGTTCACTTGTTAGCCCTGTTACTCTTGCTTTTACTGCTGCAAGTTCGTTTTCAGCTTCTATTTTTGCAACTTTTAGGTCTATGTTGTCTTCATCTAACGCTAACTCTGCTTCTGCTGCTGCAACTGCTATTTGAGCATTAGTTTCCATTAACTCTTGTTGCTCTTTTAATATTCTTGCTAGTTCTTCATTAGCTACTATTCTTTCCTGTACAGTTAATCTTGTATCGTCTCTTAATTGTCTTTGTATTTCAGCTTGTCTATCATAATCCTCTATTATTCCTGCATTTTCTGCTCTTGCTATTTTATTTAAGTTGTTTAGTTCTGTTATTTCTGCTGCTTGGTCAATTATTGATTTAGTATATTCTGTTGTTGCTTCTATAACTTCTTTTGTTGTTTCAACAACTTTATCTACTGTATCGTCTACTCCTGTTAATACATCAACATATTCTTTTCCTGCTTCTTTAACAGAATCAAAAGCTCCTTTGAAATCACCCTTAAATACTTTTACAATAGCTTCACTTAAAAATCCTATAACTTCTAAAGCAGAATTAAATCTTTCGATAAGGTTATCTTTTATTGCCTTCCCTAATGCTTTTAAGTTTTCTACTGGATTTTCAAATACATCTTTAAAGAAACCTACTACTGTTCCTATATTAGACTCTATAAAAACAAATAAATCATTAAAAGCTAACTTTAGTGCTGTAGTAGCTGTAGCAAAAGTGTCTACAACTTTTTGATTTGAAAGAAAAGTTTCTGATAATATTTCTAATATTTTATTAAAAGCTTTTACTGCAAGATTAGCTTTAAAAATACTATTTAAACTAAACATTGATTTACCTGCAGCTTTAGCTCCTTCTTGTATACCTTTAAGACCAACACCTACAGTTTGTAGTGATTTAACTGCATTTTTGTCTTCTACTGATATATCTATTTTTACTTCTTGTGCCATTATTTGTTCTTTTTAAATTGTTCGTATGCTTCTTTTATGCTTTCTGGCATTTTATTCTTTCCAAGAGCTATATCTATATATTCTCCTTTTATGTTTTCTTTTCTTGCTATTCGCAATAATTCTAATATATTTCCTAACATGTTGCTTCTAATACCTGCTTATAATAATAATAACTACAATGCGTTTTTGTTATATCAAGATCTGTCGGTGGTTTTGATTTCATATAATGAGATTTAACAAAAAGACCTTTATGTTTACTTGTAACTCCTGCATTGTGTAAAATCCTTTTACCTTCTAACATACTTATAGGATCTGTTGCCCAAGCAAAGTTTAGTTCTTCTGAAATCTCTGTTTTATATCCTTTTTTCCAGAACTGCCATAAAGTAGCCCACATTTCAGCTGTCCAGGCTTGGATAGGATATGTTCCTTTGTATAATTCCATGTGATTTGTATTATAGTCTCGCATAGCTCTATAAAGTGCGTTAGAATTGACGTATACGTCTTTCCAAAATTTTGCATCTGTTCCTGTAAATATCATTTGTGCTCCTCCAGAATCCTCTTGTCTTTCTCTTAATATATTTTTATCAATTTTTGCTGCATCACACATAATATCTAAAACTTCTTCTCCTTTTGATACTATATAATTGTATCCTATGTAAGATTTGGTATTTGACATATAAACTTTGTCAGTTTGAAATCTTGGTAAAGGTTTTGTTAAAATAGTATCTGCATCTGCATAATAATATTGTTCACCTTGTGTACAAGAACAACTTCCAAAATATTTGCTCATTAAATAAGGTTTTACAGAGGGAGCATATGGTTCAGATTTATAAGGATAACTATTAAAGTTTACACCTTTATATTTCTCTCTTAATTTAGCAAAACTATATTTACCTATATCTCCTAGTAAAATAATTATATCATGAGGTTTTACTCCTTGCTTTAAATATGAATGAATCATAGTATCTATTTGCCATTCATAATATTTCGTTTCTGGTTGTGCTGATATATATTTCATTATTGTTGCTGACAATCTGGACACGTAGTTGGTCCTGTTAATGTAGTTCCATTCCAGTAATAATACTCGGTAAAGTCTGCAGTAAAGTATCTATTTGTTGATAGAACTGCACTACAAGTATCATCTTGATAAATTACTGTAGCAGATGATATGTCATTTGCGTTCATATAAACTGCTTTAGTTGTAAATGTATCACAACAAGCTGTTTGAGCAGATATACCATAATATAATTGCTGTGTTCCACAAACTACAGTCGTAGTTGTAGTTGTTGTAGTTGTTGTTATACAGGTTCCAGTTATAATACCATAATCTGTAGGTGTTTGGACAAATGCAGTACCAGATATATCAAAACATTGATTAGGAAATGTACTAATACTTAAACTAATATCCCCTACTTGGAAATCAGAATCTATTTGCACATATACTGCAAATCCATCACTTTGTCTTTCCATTACAAATACATTATCTGGAGCTTGTGTTGTTGTTGCTGGTGCTTCTGTTGTAGTTGTTGTTCCAGTACAATCTACACATATATCATACCCTTCATAATCATATTTTGGTTGACCATTTACACAACTTTGTCCTAATACCCAAGGTGTGTTTTGGTCTCCTAGTGATGATTGTGGATCTGAATAACATACACCTGTAGACACATCTTCTATAACTGCTGGGAATCCTGATGTTGAATTATTACCAACTACTATAGTTGAATCACCACTACATTCTGTATATTGTCTAAACACATCAAGAGCAGGTTTTGTAGGTATAGCATCACAAGGATCTGTTGTAGGTTTAGGTGGACAGTTTCCATCTTGTAACCATACATTTTCTTGTGGATCATAATATCTATAATTTATTCCATCAGTATAATAACCTGTTGCTGCATATACACCTGTTCCTAAATCTGATGCATCAGCATACATATACTCACTTGTTGTTGCTGTCATTAGTGTTGCGTTATTATCAAAATAATAATAATCAAATACTCTTGAAGCATCATCACAATATTGTGTTGCTGGATTCCACCCTGTTCCTAAATAATATAAACCATTAGCATCAACACAAGTTGTACATACTCTAAATCCTTCATTAAAGAATCTTCTTTCTGTAGGACTGCTATCTAAAGCATAATATCCAGAAGGTGCTGCTTGTGTACAATCACTATAATTATATACATAAGTTGTATTACAGAAATTAGATACTGTAGGTTGTAGGTTTGCACCTAATACATAATAAAATCCTTTACTTTGTGGATTTTCACAAACATCACTCTGTGTTGAGAATCTTAAATAAAACACAGATTTTGTAACTAGACAAGGATCTGTAGTTGTTCCATCATCTAAACAAGTAGAACATCCTATACCTTCAGCATCACCTACTGTAATACCATTTTCTGTTTCCCAATCAAAAGCTGTTGAATTATCACTAGCATACCAACAATTTCCATCAATAGTTACATATGAACCTGTATTTTGGTTTCCTACAGTTAATGTATCTCTGGTTCTAATGTATCTTATATCTAATGCAACTGATTGACCCGGACATCCTGTTACTTCGTAGTAATTATAGACTATTAATCTAATTATACTGTTAGAAAATGTAGTTGTTACTGTCTGGCTTGTTGTAAATGTTCCTCCTGCATTATTAACTGTTGGTGGTCCTACCTGCCATTCATAACCTGATCGAAGTTGTATAGTTGTATTAAAATTAAATACTGTTCCTGCATTTTGTGTTAATGTTGCTCCATCTTGAGAACCACTTAAAACATATCCATCTGTAACAGGTGAATAACCAGAAGCTACAATATTTGAAGTATCTACATCTAAAGTTAGTGTAATTAAGTTTTGATCTGTAAAAAAGACATCATGTACATCTTGTGCTGTAACAGTTCCATCACTTGCAGTTACTCTATACGTAAATGTGGCTTCTGTAGATTCATTTGCATCATAATAACTATTTGTTTCCCCTGTTTCATCAACAAAAGTTTGACCTCCATTTGTAGATCTTGCCCACTGATAACTTGTAGGTGTAAATCCACTTGCTGTTGTTGTTAATCTAGCATTTGTGTTTATTGTTGCTTGTGTTGGACCATCTATTGTAATAAAGTCTGTTGTCAACTGAACAGCACCTGAAAGAGTAGTATTAACAGTTAAGTTAGAAGTTCCAACAGTTCCTTGTGCGTTCTGTACAGTTGGACCAGTTGTAAATTCATAACCAGAGTTTGGTGTAACCTGTGTATTAAAAGAATATGTTTGACCTTCTTCTAACGATAATGTGTCTCCTGTTTGATTACCACTAATATTATATCCTGCTGCAGCACCTGTAATATTATTTACAATATTTAACGTAATTGTATATTTTTTTGGTGTCCATACTACAATATGTGTATCTGCAAACTCTGCACTATCATCACTATCTGTAGCAGTACAAGTATAAGTAACATTTCCTGTTGTATTATTTGTTATGGTTACACTTTGTGTTGTTTCTCCATCTGCTTCACCACCTGCCCATAAATAACTTGCTGTACCTATAAAGTTATTAGGTGTAGCAGTTAAAGTTATATCATCTGTTGTTTGTCCTGTTGTTGGTCCTTCAATAACAAGGCTTCTACCAACATCACATGTTTTATCAACTGTTGGTGTTGTTCCATCAACTGTACAGAAAGTAGAATCTGCTGTACACTCTGTACAAATATCTTCATCTATTGTTGTTGTAGTTTCTATAGGATCAGAACCACCTACTGAAACTGTAATTTTATTTATTAATTCTAATTTACTTCTTCCAGTATTAAAATCTGTTTCAATTTCATTTATTGTATAGTTCCTATCAATTATCGCTATTGTGTCTGCAAGAATAAACTCTTGTAGCATTTTAATAGGTAAATATGCATATATAGTCGTAAGTCTTTTGTCGTTTTGAAATACTTGTGCTATATAATCTTGGTAATAAACTTTAAATAATGTGTCTTCAAATGAATTAGTATTTGTGTATTCATTTAATTCGTTTCTAAAGTTTATGTTCTTCTCGCTTTCTATTGAATCTAAATCTAAACTATTAGAAGGTATAATATATTGAGTTATATCACTAAAGTTTGTGCCTGACACATTTGGACTTGCTGCATTTTCTGTAATAAGAAATCTAATTGATGTAGCACTTGTTTGATTGTATGCGTAAAATAATAATGGTTTACCAAAATAAGGATCTGAATTGTCATCTACAAACCAACCTACCTGTGCATTGGTTGCACTACTTCCATCATAAAGTCTTTCATACTTCATGTGCTCAAAAGGTAGAATTATTTGATATGTCTCTGGATTTGCATCATAATAATCATCACCTCTATATTCTTCTGTTGCCCAACTTAAATTAGATAGTTGTTGATGTTGTTTTGCAAGTTTTGTTTCTAACCCTTCATATTTAAACTCTACTTCTTTATAAGGCAGAGCAACATCTACATTTGATTCTGTTGTATCTACATAATTTGTTATATCCCATACTATTTCAGAATCATTATAATATTCGTTTAGAGTTTTTACTATAATAGTTCCATTTTCTGTGTATGCAGTTAAATTAAACATTTTAAATATACCAGTTAAAAAGTCTATTACTTTAATCTCTGGTATTTGTTCTGATATAATAAATTCTCTTGTATTATTAAATATATAATTTGTTTCTAATGGATATTCTGCTGTATCAAAGTCATCATAACCTCTTTCAATATCCCATTGTGTATTAGTAGTTAATGTAAATGAGTTTTCTGTTGATGTTATAAATACAGTATAAGTACCATTACCTAATAATATGTTAGAAAATGATATACTAGTTCCGCTTAATTCTTTTGCTTGAAAAGGCTGTCCATTCTTTTTTATAGTTACAGTTGCAGTTATTGATGTTGCTGCTGTTATAGTTAATGTAGCTCTTAATGCAGAAGAAGCATTTACAATTTCTATTCTATCCCCATAACTTATTACTTGTGATATTGCTTGACCATCATCTATATCAAACCCTGTAACTTGTTTTGTTACTTTTTGCTCTTCATAAGCTTTCCCCTTTTTTCTATGTAGCCATAAGTATAAACCATAATATGCATCATTAGTTGTAGAAAAGAAATCTGTACTAAATGTGAGTCCATATTTATCTTCTATAGCTTTTATAATCGCATCTGCTCTTATAGCATACTTTAGCTCTTCAAAATAAACACCCTGATGATTTGTTCCAGAAGGATATAAGTTACCACCAGCTGCATTTGGATATTCAGTAGTTTCTGACGATTCATAAAATAATCTTGTTGTGTGTGTTACTAATGGAGCAACTATACCTTTAGGATATGTAAGAGTAGAACTATCTGTTCTTGTATACGTTTTTGATATTCCACCTTGTAGTGCTGACTTTACTGTAGCAGCATCATAATCTGTATCAAATGCAGTTAAGTCTAATGCACTTAAATCATCATCTCCTATTAGGTCATTTAAATCTATTGTGTTACCAAAGAATGTTATTCTATATACATTTGGTTCACCATCTTTTAGATCTACTCCATTTAATTTTATTTTTCCTGTTTTAAATGGTCTACTATTTAATTCTATTGTTGCATCTTTTTTTAATCTTGCATCAAAGCCATCAGAAATAGAATAATTATAGTAATGTTCAAATATCTTATTATTAGTTTTAGAAGCTGGAATATTAAATGTTCTAGTAAAATCAATAAATATTCTAGATATGTCTTTAACATTCTGAATTGATTGAACAATGTTTACTGATTCATCATCAAACAAATCTACTCTTGTTCCCTCTATATATAACTGTAAATAAGCTTTCATTTATCTAACTCTATCAATATGTTCGTGAGCATGCTCTACTTCTATTGTATAGTTTATTAATTTATCGTTTGCTTTTGTTTTTAATGTTAATGAACTTGTTGTTACATCTATTGGATGATATTCATTACCCATTTTCATCCATACTTGTTCTGATAACATTAATTGTTTCATTGGCTCGTTCATTCCTTCATCTACAAAACCAGTATTTAATGTCATTCTCTCTTGTCCTGTTTTTATTAATGTTCTATATTGATGTGCTGTTCTTGAGTAAGTTCCTGTAGTTGATAGATTATTGTTTTTGTATTTCTGAACAGTAGTTGTCATTGTTTCAGTACTTTTTTTATCAAAATATATATCTTGCAAAGCTCCATATTTATTTACAAACGTAACTTTCATAGGCATATATTTAGAGCAATCAGTTCTTTCTATTGTTATTGTTTTTGCTGGACTACCTACAGCAATAGAATTTGTACTACCTGTAAATGAATTATAAACAATAGTTCCCGCTGATAATACAGGGATAAAACCACCTTCACCCTCTGGAACATATATAGTTGTATTGTCTTGCATTAAACAAGATCCAGTATCACAAAATAGTTTAGTATTAGAATTATTATAATAATCCCAGTAACCATCAAAACCATTATAACTAAATGTATCAGGATCTCCTATTGTACTTCCTGTTGCATTAGTTGCAGTATAATATGTTATCTCTCCCTCTATGTTTATTTTTTGAGATAAATAACTTCCACCATATGTTATGTCTAGATAGTCTCTTGCTAGTTGTGATATTTCATATGTTACTGCATTAGTAGGTGTGTCTTTTATTATAGTGTATCTTGTTACACCATCAATCTGTAAGATAAGCTTTGCAGATGATGCTGTTGCTCTTGTTTTGTATATATAAAAAGGACTTCTTAATAATATATTTGCCATGTTCTATTGTTTTATTGTATATTCTAAAAATTCTTCTACGTCTAATCCATAAGCTTTTCTTAAATCTTCTGGTAATCTCTTAAATCCTTTCTCAAAAGGTTTAGTGAAAAATAAACTTGCTTTTATTCCTTTATTCCATACAGACCTTGATATTATATAAGCTGTAGATTCATAACTAGTAAATCTACCTTTCGCATCTCGAAATTGAAATCTTCTTGCTTCTACCCATTTTCTAATTCCACCAGATAATCCTCCCTTTTTTCCTGAACCTGTACCAAACTTAAATGGACTTTTAGAACTTTCTGGATATGTGCTTGTTGCTCCTTTTACACCTTCATCTTGAAACTTACCATAATCTTCCATCATAAATTTTAAGCTAAAAGAATTAGGTCCTACATTTATTATGCCTTCTAGAGAATTGTAGAGTTGTTTAGAAACATTCTTGTTTTTTTTAGAAAGATTGCTACGTGATTGTTGTATAACATAATCTTTAAATGCTTCTAATGCCTTTCTTGTGTTTTCTCTTTCTAACATATTGTCATATCGTTTTGTACTTGTACATCAAATGTTGCTACCCATCCTGCTAGCTTGTTTTCAAATCTATCTACAAAAGGCTCACAAGTTAC
>Ga0208134_1002324_pt1 | contig 10306 bp, 14 predicted proteins | sample VirMetDEL_Mar_31_FD_184515 | JGI IMG/M metagenome (GOLD analysis project Ga0208134, IMG submission 184515) | Aqueous microbial communities from the Delaware River and Bay under freshwater to marine salinity gradient to study organic matter... | ecosystem: Environmental > Aquatic > Marine >...
AAAGGTTTATTGATAAAATAACAGTTACTTTATATTTAACACCAGGAACTGATCAAGCTGGTAAATTTTTTAATTATTATTACGTAAAAAGAATTCAAGATGCCGGAGACTATACTAATGATGCAGATGTACCTTACAGATTTGTACCTTGTATGATTGCAGGTCTTGCATATTATTTAGCAGTAAAATATGCACCCGATAGAATTCAAATGTTAAAAATGTTATATGAGGATGAATTAAACAGAGCATTAACTGAAGATGGTTCTTCATCTAGTTCTTTTATTACTCCTAAAACTTATTATCCAGGAGTATAATGGCAAAATTATCTAGAGGAAAATATGCGCAGGCAATATCTGACAGATCAGGTTTAGCATTTCCATATAAAGAAATGGTTACTGAATGGAATGGTAGTTTTGTTCACAACTCAGAATTTGAACCAAAGCAACCACAAATTCAACCAACAAGATTTACAGGTGACCCTCAAGGTTTAATGAATGCAAGACCTGCAAGAGTTGAATTACCTACAGCAGATTTTTTACCTACTAATCCTTTTACAACAGAAAATATTTCAGGAGGACTTGGAGCTGTATATAATGTTTCTCATCCTGATAGTGGAATACAAGTAGGAGACTATGTAAGATTAATGACTCTTGAATCACCTATAATTGATTCATCAGGTAATGCAATTGCTATTCAAAATACAGAGCTTACAACTACTTTATCAGCAAATATAAATGCTACAGATACTTCCTTAGTTGTAACGGACGCTGATTTAGATTTTTATACATTAGGTGGTTTTATAATAATTAAAAAAGTTTTAACTTCATCAGATACTTCTGATCCTTTAAAAATAGGCACTTATCAAAATGAAATTATTCAATACACAAGTTATAATAATGGAACAAAAACATTGTCTGGTTTGACTAGAGGAACAAATGCATCTTTTAGAGGTGTAACTCCTGCAAATACTATCGCAGGTAGCCACTTAGCCGGAGCAACAGTTATTGGCGCAAGAATAGTTACTGATTTAATTACAACAACTTCTGCAAGTGCAGGACAACCTTCTACCGTTACTAATTATAATGGGTATCAATTAAAAACTAATGATCAAGGAAGTATATGGATTTCACTTCATTCAGGTGGAGGAAATGGTTGCCAAGCAGGCCCATTGAATATAGAGTTATAATATGGCTTACACTTTAGCAAATTTACAAGATGATATTAGAAACTACACAGAAGTAGATGATTCAGTTCTATCTAATACTTTATTAAGCACAATAATTAAAAATGCAGAAAATAGAATTTATAGAGATGCAGATACTGATGATAATAGATTTTATGCAACATCTGCTTTAGTTAGTGGAAATAGATATGTAACTATTCCAACTGATTTAAGATTTATTAGATATGCACAATTAACAGATTCAGCAGGTAATCAAACTTTTTTAGAAAAAAAAGATACAAGTTTTATGGCTGAATATTATAGTACTCCCAACACAGCTTCTGGAATTCCTAAGTATTATGGTAATTGGGACGCTGAATTTTGGGTAGTATCACCTACACCAAATGCTCAATTTTCAATAACTTTAGCTTATGTTAAACAACCAGTAAGTATAACAAGTACAACTTTACCAACAACAGCAAATCCAGCATCAACAGTTGGAACTTACACAAGTAATAAATATCAGGATTTACTTTTGTATGCTTGTCTGGTAGAAGCATATGGATACTTGAAAGGTCCCGCAGATATGTTACAATACTACGAAGGATCTTTTAAAAGAGCATTACAATCGTATGCGATCGAACAACAGGGTCGAAGACGTAGAGACGAATATCAAGATGGAGCTATTCGTACTCCTTTAAAATCTGAATCACCATCAAAATACTAAGGAGAAAAAAATATGGCAAATATAATACCGTTCGCATTTAGAGGAGAACTCTTTTCGGGAACACATAATTTCGCTAATGGAGGAGATGCATTTAAAATAGCTTTGTATACATCTAACCCATACTCAACATCTAGTACAGTTGCACTTACAACTAATGAAGTTAGCTCTTCTGGTAGTTCAAACTATGAGAGAAAAGCTTTAGGTTCACAAGCGGTAGCTAGTGGAACTGCAGTTGCTTCAGTTGACTTTGCAGATAGTACTTGGAGCAATGCTACTTTTACAGCAGCATTTGCAGCTATCTATAATGATGATAAGAGTGATAAATTATGTGTTGTATTAGATTTCGGTGGAAACAAAACTGCTACTAATGGTACATTTACAGTTTCTTACCCTAATCCAAGTACACCGGCTAATGCTATCATAAGCATGGCGTAAGGAGAAAATAAATGGCTTTAGTTTTAAATGACAGAGTAAAAGAAACTACTACGACAACAGGAACAGGAGCAGTAACTCTTGGAGGTGCTGTAACTGGTTTTGAAGCTTTTAGTGCGGGAATAGGAAATAGTAATACAACTTACTATGCAATATTTAATACTGGAACAGCTGAATTTGAAGTAGGACTTGGAACTTTAAACGGAGATAGTAGTACATTAACTAGAACTACAGTTATTTCCAGTTCTAATTCTGACAGTGCTGTTGATTTTTCATCAGGAACTAAAGATATATTTTGTACACTTCCTGCAAGTAAAGCAGTTTATTTAGATGCCGATGGAGGCGCAGTGGGTGCAGCCGGCGCAGGTTTTGCAGTTGCAATGGCAATTGCCTTATAGTATAAGAAAAAAGGAAAAAAATTATGGCACAAAATTTTAGAAGATTCGCAGTACAAGCAACTAATAGTGCAGGAACTGTATTTACATCAAACTCTTATGATACTGTTATAGGTATTAGAATTGCAAACATTACATCAGCAGCAATTACAATGGATGTTTTTGTTTCTGTTGGCGGTTCTACTACAAGATACATAGTAAAAGATTTAAGTGTTCCACCAGCGAGTTCAGTTGAACTTGTTCAAGGTGGCGCTAAATTTGTAATGGAAAGTTCTGATGTATTGAAAGTACAATCAAGTGCTGCAAATTCAGCTGATGTATATGTTAGTGTTGTAGATTCGATTAGTACTTAACAACAAAGGAATTAATTATGAGTGATACATATCCAAGTGGAGTATACATAGGAAACAATCCTGGTTCTCAGGATATATATACTCATGCCGAAGTCATAGATAATATTTTAACAATTGAAAGTGCAGTTCTTGCAGGACCTGTAACTTTTGAAGCAACAGTAACAGTAACAGGAACCTTGGTAATAGTGTAATGAGTAAATTAGAAGTTGATAAAGTAATCCCTCAATCTGGAACTACACTTACAATAGGAGATAGTGGTGATACTACAAATATAGTAGGGACATTACAGAATAATGGTTCATCATTAGTTGGAGATATTTCTTCAGTTGTAGCAGGTACTAATTTATCAGGTGGTGGAACATCAGGAGATGTTACACTAAATTTAGCTGACGCTTCTACATCTGCTAAAGGAGCTGCATCTTTTAGTTCAGATAACTTTGCTGCTAGTTCTGGTGCAATAACCATTAAAGATGCAGGAATAGCAACAGCAGAAATTCAAGATGACGCCGTGACAGCAGATAAATTAGATAACTCAATTAACTCTGCTATTACAGCTAATACAGCTAAAGTTACTAACGCAACACACTCTGGAGAAGTTACTGGTGCAACAGCTTTAACTATTGCTGATAACATAGTAGATGAAGCTAATCTTAAAGTTTCAAATTCTCCAACAAACGGATATTTTTTATCTGCTCAGTCAGGCAATACTGGAGGATTAACTTGGGCTGAAGCAGGTGGTGGTGTAAGTGATGGATTTCAAGCTATAACTTCTGGATCAGGAACTTCTAATGCTTCTGGAACTTTAGTTGTTAATGACGAATTATTTGATGATGGTTCAAATTATAATACATCAAATGGTAGATACACAGCACCCTCAAATGGATTTTATCTTTTTCATGCTGGTGCTTTACAAAGTGGTTCTGCTGGAACATATTTTTATTTTACTAAAAATGGTAGTGCTGTTGGCTCACAAAGTAGATGGGGTTACAATGGTGGTGGTAATCAAATTCATATGAGTATGAATATGTTAATCGATTTATCAAGTGGAGATTATATAAATATTTATTCAAGTGCAGCTGTTTATATAAATCAATACCTAACTTTTGGAGGATGTAAATTATATTAATATGGAAATATCTTACGCACAATCAATTACAAAAATTAAAAAAAATGCAGAATTTACTATTCATAATAATGATTTAGATAATATTATTTGGTATGACGATAACCCAACTAATATTACTAAAGAACAAATATTAGCAAAACAAACAGAACTTCAAGCTATTGAAGATGCTAAACCAGAAGTTATTAAAAAAGCATCTGGCAAACAAAAACTAAAAGACTTGGGATTAACAGATGATGAAATCCAAGCATTAATTGGAGCATAATGAGTGAAGTAAAAGTAAATAAAATCAGTCCAAGATCAGGCACTAGCCTAACAATAGGTGATAGTGGTGATACTACAAATATAGTAGGGACATTACAGAATAATGGTGCGGCATTAGTTGGAGATATTTCTTCAGTTGTAGCTGGCACTAATTTATCTGGTGGTGGCACATCAGGTGATGTTACACTAAATTTAGCTGACGCTTCTACATCTGCTAAAGGGGCCGCATCATTTAGTTCAGATAACTTTGCAGCTAGTTCTGGAGCAGTAACCATTAAAGATGCAGGAATAGCAACAGCAGAAATTCAAGACGATGCAATTACACTAGCAAAAATGGCTCCAGGTACAGATGGTAATGTTATTTCGTACGATGCATCTGGTAATCCTGTAGCGGTAGCAACAGGAAATTCTGGACAAGTTTTAACTTCAGCTGGTGCAGGTGCACCACCTACTTTTGCAGATGCTGGTGGCGGAGTAACCTTTAAAGAAGGTGGAACAAATTTTACAAGAAGTTTATTAGTAGGAACAGATAGTACAGGAACTTTATCTTCTGCTACCGATAATACTGGATTAGGTACAAACGTATTTTCTGCTCTTACAAGTGGTACTTCTAATTCAGTAGTTGGTTCTTATGCTTTGTGTAGTAACACAACAGGTGAAGATAATTCAGTAGTTGGAAAAAATGCTTTATGTACTAACATATCAGGTACTGCTAATGTAGCAATAGGTAAAAATTCTTTAGATGCTAACACATCAGGAGATCAGAATACAGCAGTAGGTAATGATTCTTTAGGTTCTAATACAACAGGAGCTTGCAATACATCAATAGGATATTTGAGTGGTAGTAATATTACTACTGGTACAAGAAATGTATCACTTGGTTGGAAATCACTTTGCACTCTTACAACAGGAGATGCCAATACAGCTATTGGTAGAGAGGCTTTAGCAAAAAATACTGAAGCTGGAAATAATACAGCAGTAGGTGCTGAAGCAATGTCAAAAAATACAACAGGAACTGGTGTTGCAGTAGGAAGTGGTGCTTTACAAAATCAAACAACTGCTTCAGACAATACCGTAGTTGGAACAGAAGCTGGAAAAGCTATAACAACAGGTAATGATAATTTAGGATTTGGTAAAAATGCTATATGTAAAGTTACAATAGGTACTGAAAATATTGGTATTGGAAATTATGCACTTGATGCACAAGTTGATGGAGATCAAAATGTTGGTATTGGTCATGGAGCTTTAGGAAAAGCTACAAATGATCGAAATACAGCAATAGGTAGAACTGCATTAGATAATGTAACTTCTGGAGCTGGTAATGTGGCCGTTGGATATAGTTCTGGAGCAGAAAGCACTTACCTTAATCTTACTACAGAAAGTAATAGAGCAATATTTGGTCATAATGCTATTACCCATTCATACGTCAAAGTAGATTGGACAATAGGATCTGACGAAAGAGATAAAACTAATTTTGGAACTATTCCTCATGGTATAGATTTTGTTAATCAATTAAACCCTATTTCATATCAATTTAGAACTGCTAGAGGAGAAGATACTACAAATGGTGGTGTAAGATATGGATTTAAAGCACAAGAAGTTTTAGCTTTAGAAAAAGCAAATGGTGGAACTAATATTATTGTTGATGATGAAAATGAAAATTCTTTAAAATTTACTAATTCAAATTTAACAGCAGTATTAGTCAAAGCAATACAAGAATTAAAAGCAGAAAACGATAGTTTAAAAACTAGAATAGAAATTTTAGAAGGTTAAATGCTAAACACATATGTTGTTGAAGGCGGAGTTGGTAAGTGTGCTTCATTTACTGCATTAATTCCTAAATTAAAAGAAAAATCAGAAGTTCAAATATACACACCTTACATTGGTTGCTTTGCAAATAATCCAAATGTTAAATTAGTTTTAGAGCAAACACTTCCTTTTAAAGACGCAAGGATAATGGCATCAGATAATATTTTTTATTGTGAGCCTTACAAATCTAATTTTCAATTTGGTAAACAACATATTATTGAAAGCTATTGTGAATTGCATGGTGTTGAATATGATAAATCAATGTTTCCTAAACTTTATACAAATCATCATAAAGAAACTGTTAAAGAATGGCTGACTAAAAATAAAATAGGTAAATATATTTTAATTCAATTATCTGGTGGTCAAGCTCAAATGGGTTTTAATCCTAACAATCAATATACTAATATTAATCCTAATAGAAATTACCCAAACTTTCTTGCACAACAAGTTGTTAATATGTTGAGAGAAGAATATCCGGATACAACTATAATTAATTGTGTTTTACCTAATGAATCACACTATGAAGGTACAATTAGATGTGATTTACATTGGGTTCAGATACATGAAATGTTAAAAAATGCAGAAGGTTTCATAGCTATAGATAGTTGTTTAAATCATTTCTCACCCTCAGCAGAGAAACAAGGAGTTGTTGTTTGGGGTTCAACTAGATGGACACAATTTGGTTATGAACAAAACAAAAACCTGCAGTTTCATATGGGAAATGAATGGGATGAAACAAAGTATGTTGAAAATGATCCTAGAAATGTTATGGTAGAACCCAAGTTAATTCTTGATTATTACAAGAATCTTGGTAAACTTAAACCCGTTGCATGTGTAACAAAATAAAAGGAAACTATTATGAGTGAAGTAAAAATTGCAGAAGATATAGCACAAGATTATACAGCTATGGGACACAGTGTAGATCTAATTAACGCCGTAATCGCTGGTACAAAAATGGCCGACGAAGTAGCTGCTGATAGACAAGGCACTGTAGACAGAAATGTTGAACATTTAGAACTTATGGTTGCTAAAGACTATTGGACTTCTGAAGATATGACTGCTGTTAATTCTGCTATTACAGCTGGAAAATCATATACTGCTAGTTAATTAAAAAATTAAAGGATTTAAGATATGTCGTCAATTTTAAAAGTAGATACAATACAGGATCAAAATGGAAATCTAATTATCAGTAAAGATTCTGGTGGTAGCGGATTTTTAAGTCCGTATGCATCATCTTCTGCTGCAATAACTTATACTGTAACAGTAGCTAGTAAAACTTCAGCTCACCCTTATTATGGTGTAGGTAGTTCTAGTGGTTATTTTATTAATGGTATCGAGTCTCCTATTATTGAAATAAAAGGTAATGATACTTCTAAACCTTATCACTATAAATTTGATCAATCAGATTCATCTAACTCAGGTCATCCATTATTATTTTATAATAATGTTGGTAAGACTACACAGTTTACAACAGGAGTAACTACTAACGGTACACCAGGATCTTCAGGAGCATATACAATGATTGCTGTTGATAGCCAAACACCAAATATTTTATACTACCAATGTTCATCTCATGCTAACATGGGTAACCATACCTTTGCTACATCACCAGTTGTTAACACAGGTGTTTTTTTAACACTACCTACAGCAGATGGAAGTTCAGGAGAATTTGTAACAACTAATGGATCAGGTGTTTTATCTTTTGCTTCAGCAACTCCAGCAGATGGATCAATTTCAACTGCTAAAATTGCAGATGATGCTGTAAGTCAAGCTAAAATAGCAGATGATGCAGTGGGTGCAGATCAACTTGCAGCAAGCGCTGTAGTGACTGCTTCTATTGTAGACGATAATGTGACTCAAGCTAAGATAGCAGATGATGCAGTAGGTGCAGATCAGCTTGCAGCAAGTGCTGTAGTAACTGCTTCTATTGTAGATGCAAATGTAACGAGTGCTAAAATAGCTAATGACGCAATTACTTTAGCAAAAATGGCTCCAGGGACAGATGGTAATCTTATTTCTTATGATACTTCTGGTAATCCAGTTGCAGTAGCGACAGGAAGTTCTGGACAAATTTTAACAAGTGCTGGAGCTGGTGCAGTACCATCTTTTCAAGCAGCACCGGGTGGTGGTAAAATTTTACAAGTTTTAAGCACAACTAAAACTGCCAGACAATCAACTACTTCTACATCTCCAGAAGATATTTCTAATATGTCTATTGCAATTACACCATCTGCTAGTAACTCAAAAATATTTATTACTGCTTATTTTGGTGCAGTTGGTTATAATGGTTATCAATCATTTGTAAATTTAGTAAGAGGAAGTACCAATATTTTATTAGGTGATAGTGCTGGTAATACACAAAGATGTAGTATGACTTTTACAGGTGCAGATTCTGGTGGTACTACAACTTCTGCTGGTGGTTTTGCCTTGTCATTTTTAGATTCACCTTCAACTACTAATCAAACGACTTATAAAATGCAATTTTTTGTTAGAAGTGGTGGAACTTTTGAAATTGGAGGAACACAAAATACTACTCTTTCTTATTTTGCATCAGGACCATCAACATTTACTGTAATGGAGGTAGGTGCATAATGATTAGTTTAGCAACAACAATATTAGCAATTAAATCAGATGCTCAAGTATCTATAGAAGCAGAAGATATAAATCAAATTACTTGGCATGACAATAATCCAACTAATATTACTAAAGAACAAATTTTAGCAAAACAAACTGAATTACAAGCAGAGTATGATGCAAAAAATTATCAAAGAGATAGAGCAAAAGAATATCCTACAATTCAAGAACAGTTAGATATGCAATACTGGGATAATGTTAATGGTACTACTAACTGGGAAGATACTATTGCTAAAGTAAAAGCAGATAATCCAAAGGAGTAATAAATGCTTCTTGGATTTGCCTCATTTGCTGAACGACCGTTCTCAACGGTTGCTGATGACAACAGTGTAAATATCCAAGTTACAGGTAATGCATTAGCCATTAGTATTGGTACTCCTACAATTATTTCTGATTCAACAGCATCTCCTAGTGGTTCACAAGTAACTCTTGGAGCAGGGACTGTTACAATAACAGGAACAGCAAATGTTTCCCCAACTGGATCTCAAGTAACTCTTGGAATAGGAAGTCCTTCAGTAATAATAGATGTAACAGCAGCGGTTACTGGAAATGCATTGACCTTATCAACAGGAAGTGTTACAGTAACAGGAACAGCAGTTGTGAATCCAACAGGTTCACAAGTAACGGCAAACACAGGAGAGGCAGGGGTTATAACTTGGAATGATATCGTACCAGGTGTTACTATGACTTGGACAAATATAGACCCCTATTAATAAATTATGGCATCATCTTTTTCAACAAACTCAAAATTAGAATTAGTCACTACCGGTGAAAAAGCTGGTCTATGGGGTACAATTACTAATACAAACTTACAGGTATTAGAACAATTATCTACAGGTTATTTATCATCCGCTCAACTTGGAAGTGGCGATCTTACTTTAGCATTAGATAATGGTGCTACTTCAAATGGTAAAAATTTATATATAAAATTAACAGGTACACTTGGTGCAAACAGAAGTGTAACTATACCTGATGGTGCAGAAAGAGTTATAATATTTGAAGATGCAACTAGTAGAGGATCTTCTGCTTTATATACTATTACAGTTAAAACTGTTTCAGGGTCCGGAGTTGTATTACCTATAGGATCTACTTCATTAGTTTATTCTGATGGTACAAATGTTAGTTTAGGATTACGTAAACAAGGTTATATAACATTAAACTCTTCAACAATTACTGCATACACTGCAGTCGATGGTGATCAAATTTTAGCAAACACAACAGCTAACCCAATTACAGTAACTTTACCAGCTTCACCTGCAACAGGTGCGGAAGTTTTATTTATTGATGCTAGAGGCACATTTGCCAATAACAATTTAATTGTTAATAGAAATAGTCAACCAATAAATACAGGTACATCAAACTTAACTTTAACAACTAACGGTCAAGCCTTTTCATTAGTCTACGTTG
>Ga0208134_1002325_pt1 | contig 10306 bp, 7 predicted proteins | sample VirMetDEL_Mar_31_FD_184515 | JGI IMG/M metagenome (GOLD analysis project Ga0208134, IMG submission 184515) | Aqueous microbial communities from the Delaware River and Bay under freshwater to marine salinity gradient to study organic matter... | ecosystem: Environmental > Aquatic > Marine >...
CTCTACAGGTATTGTAACATTTGTTGATGATATTCTAATTAAAGATGGTGGAACAATAGGTGTTGCATCTTCTACATCTGCTATTACAATTGCTTCGAGTGGTATAGTTACACTAGTCGATGACTTATTAATCAAGGATGGTGGTACTATTGGTGTTGCAAGTTCAACGAGTGCTATCACAATTGCTTCTACTGGTATTGTTACACTAGTTGATGATTTATTACTTAAAGATGCTTGTACGATTGGTACTGCAACCACTGCTGGTGCAATTTCAATTGCCGCAGATGGTAAAGTTAATCTTGCAACTGCAGCTGCAACAGTTAATAGTGCAGTTATTAAGACTGCTGGTATTGACACGATATGGATTCCTGCAGCTGCAATGCGTCCTACAGTTTCAAATGGTTGTGCAGCTTTAACAGAAGTAGAGACAACCTCTGGAAGACCTGATATGCAAGTATTAGATTTTGATACAAGTGCTGATGAACACGCACAATTTCAGATATCTATGCCTAAATCTTGGAATGAAGGAACGGTTACTGCTCAATTTTATTGGACTACAACTGCAACTGATACAGATGGTGTGTCATGGGGTATTCAAGGAGTTTGTGTAAGTGATAATGATACAATCGATGTTGCATACGGAACTGCTATTGTTGTAGATGATGCCGCTCTTGGTGCCGCAGAAGACCTCTGCGTTTCTGCCGCAACTGCTGCAATTACTCTTGGTGGAAGTCCTGCAGCTGGTGACCTTGCATTTTTCAGAGTTTTTAGGGATGTGTCTGATTCTAATGATGATATGGGAGAAGATGCTAGATTGATTGGTGTTAAAATATTCTTTACTACAGATGCTGCAACAGACGCATAAATATCAAATGAGGTTTTTAATATATGTCTAAAAATAATTATGATCAGTTTAATCTTCCACCAACAGGGCCAAATCTTTGTGATTTTTATGGTCAATACATAGGTTTTGGTGGTGGTGGCCCTACTGGTGTTCAATTAACTTCTATAGCAAAATCTGCTTTGTTTGATAGTGCTAATGATGAAGACCTATCAAGAGGTTCTATGAGTGGCACTGCTACCACTTGGACAGCAAGTTTTTGGGTATGCAGAGGAGACAATGGTCAACTAGGTTCTGCAACTGCAAAAATGATGTTCACTACAGCTAGTGATGCTGGACTAAGTTTTGGTAATAATTCAACAGCAGACGTATTAGCATGGTACTCAGGTAGCTATACAGCAACAACAAGATTATTTCGTGATACAGCATGGTATCATATGGTCGTAAAAAATGTAGGAGGAGTAGGAACTGTATATGTAAATGGTCAACCAGTACTTGATGGTTTAACTGTTCCTACTGCTGATGCTACTATGGCTATTGGAAGTTACAACAATGCTTCATCTTATCTCGATGGATACATGGCCGAATGGGTCTTCATTGACGGCACGGCGCATCAACCTACAACATTTGCTGAATATGATCCTACTGGTACATTTTGGGTGCCAAAATCTCCAACTGTTATAAAAGCGCTCACTTTTGGTTCTAATGGCTTCTACCTTGATAATGCTACAAATGCTCAGACAGATGCTGGCTCCGAAGGTAATAATTTTACAAATAATAATACTGTGGTGACAGTTGCAAACCACACACCGACTTCACTGCAGCCAGTTTTCAACCCTCTGTTTAGAAATGCTGGTACATTTGTAGATGGTAATAGAAAACTAACCTATACAGGAGGGAGTTTTGACAACCAGCCCCTTACTTTAAGTATACCCTCAAGTGGTAAGTGGTATCACGAATTTGTATGTATCACTAACACCAACAACTCTGAGTTTGGGATATGTGATATAGATAATGTGCAGCTTGGTGTGGAGGGTAATGCGGCGAATACGTCTAGTGATTGCTATGTATATGAGGATGACGGTAATAAGGTAAATGCTGGTTCAAGTGAATCTTATGGAAATGCTGCTTCATATACAGACGGTGATGTGATTGGTATAGCTTATGATGCAGACAACAACGCTATATGGTTTAGTAAGAATGATAGTTGGATAGATGGTAACGGTACGGATAATTCGGCAACAGTTAAGGCTGAAATAGAAGCGGGTACAACTTCAAGTTCTGCTTACACTAGTATATCAACAAAGCCTAAATTCTTTGTTGCATCTGTAGCCTCAACAGGTGTTGCAACAACAAGATTTGAAAGTGACTACACAGGTGGGATACCCACAGGCTTTTCAGCCCTTAACACCACCAACATAGCATCTGCTATAACCAGAACAAAATCTGATTTAAGTGAATATTTTGAATCAATTGTATATGAGGGCAATGGTTTAGGTCAAACAGTAGGAAGACATCTACCTTTTACTAATGCTTTTACTATAGGTAAAAGTGCTTTGTTTGATAGAAATAATTCAGAATCATTATCTAAAACATTTGGTTCGGCAGGATCATCTACAACGGATGCTACTATTAATGTTTGGATTAAACAAGGATCATCTATTGAAAACAGAGGCCCATTAATTTATGTTGATGGATCGGGTTCTGACTTTCAACTAGAAATAAATATTGATGGAAATGATCATAAATTACGTGTTGATTTATCTTACTCTTCGGCAAACCACGTAAAATTATCCAGTCAACCATTTTTAGATCAGTCTGATTGGGCAATGGTTACGTGTATATTAGACACAACTAATGGAACAGCTTCAGAAAGAATTAGGTTGTATTGGAATAGTGTTAGATTAACCTTAGCAACGGATAATACAATAGCTCAAAATCAAGCTATTATACTTGGGTCAGCAGTAGAACATCAAATTGGTGCATTAGAAACTAGCTATTATTACGATGGTTACATGGCACAATTTGTCTTTACAGATGGGCAAATTTTAGAACCTACAAACTTTGGCCTAGTAGATGCCGCTACTGGTCGTTGGGTTCCTAAAGATGTATCAGGCCTCACGTTTGGAAATAATGGTTTTTTCTTGGACTTTGCCACCAGCACCTTGGGTAATGATGTCTCTGGCAACAATAACGATTTTGCAAACAACAATACTGTAGTTCAAACAAATGATTCGCCTACTACAAACTTTGGTACACTTTTAAATAACTTAAATGCTGCTGAGGTTCTTACTAATGGAAATAGATCAGCTAGAGGTGTTTCTGGTCAATCTTATTTCTGTCTCCCCTCAGGCTTACGTATGACAACAGAAAAAATATTTGTTGCCTGTAGAATGGATGATGGTGCAGATGGTTCTAGTCAAGTTAACGTATCATTTGGATGTCATCCTCCAAATGCAAATATTGATTCTGGAGTTGGGCCAGTTACAGATTCTTTTGCTGGTATAGATCGTCAAGGGGGAGATTTTAGAGTTTATAATAATCAGTATGATGATGCCCTCATAGGTGGGACAAGGGAAAATCATACGATTAGTGCTGCTGATACTGATGTTATAACAATGGCTGTTGATCCTTCTGATCCACATAATGGTAAAGTATGGTTTGGAGTTTATGATACATCAGAAGATTCTCATCAATATATTCCTAATGCTGTTGGTGGAACTGCTGGTGATCCAGCACTAGGAACACTTCCTACAATTGATGGGATTAATTTTAAAGGGCCAACAAATCCACTTGGAGAATGGAGAATTTTTACTGGTGGGTATCGACATACTGCCGCAACAACAGTACTTTTAGATTCTGCTGACATACCTATTACCATACCATCAGGATTTTTAGAATTTAAACAATCAAATATTAAAAAGGGTAGAACTATTGCTACTGGTGCATCTGCTGATGAAATTACTCCAAGTTATACAACAGCATGGAACTGGATAAAAAATAGAGATGCAACTGACCAACATATGCTATTCGATAGAGTCAGAGGCCCTTTGAAAGATATACACGCCGATGGAATGAAAGGACAAGTCCTTGATGATAATACAATGTATCAATTTCTCAGAGGTGGTGTTCGTGTAATGAATGATGTTCAAGTTAACACTCAGAAAGAAAGCTATGTATCTTGGCAATGGTATATGGAGGCTACTGGAACAGGTTCTAGTAATACTGATGGCTCTATCAATACTACCTCTACACTAGTGGACACTAATTTAGGAATGAGTATATCTGAATATGTTGGCACTGGTAGTGCAGCTACAGTTGGCCATGGACTTGGCGTAGTGCCAGAATATATAATAATTAAAAATATAACTAACACAGGTGATACACAGTGGTTAGTTTATTCTGCAGCCGTAGGTAATACTCATGCTATGTTTCTAGATGCCACAACTGCAATAGCTGATAGTGATGGATATTTTAACGATACTACTCCAACTTCTACTGTGTTCTCTGTAGGAAATAGCACTTATAGTAATGAAAGTAGTGAAAGTCACATTGCTTATTCTTTTGCCCCCAGCCAATTTACTGCAATAGGAAGCTATGTTGGCAACGGAAATGCTGACGGAACTTTTATTCCAACCACAAACAGTCTTGGAATCCCTATTACTCCCTCTTGGTTCATGGCAAAATCTACTGGATCGGGACAGGATTGGCGAATAGTTGATGATTCAAGAAGTCGTTTTAACGTAAATAGTTTACATTTAAGAGCTAACACAACAGCAGCAGATGTTAGCGAAACTAATTTAGACATTGATACAGGCGGAATAAAAATTAGAACTTCTTCTGGAGGGTGGAACACAAATGGAACAACATATATATACCTAGCATTTGGCACTCCTATTATTGACACAAGTGGTAGAATTATAACAGGAAGATAAAGAGTACTACTCTTATAAATATGTAGAAAGGAAACAAACATGGCTATACCTTCTACGAAAGCTACCCTAAAAAGTTATTGTCTAAGAGCTCTTGGTTCTGGTGTTATTGATATTAACGTATCTGATGACCAAGTAGATGACCGCTTAGATGAGGCTTTACAATACTTTGCACAATATCACTATGATGGTATTGAGAAGATGTATCTAAAACATCTCATAACAGAAGCTGATGTTACACGAGCAAGGTCTGACACATCAGCAACTGCAACGGATAGTTTAGATTCTTCTGTAACTGCAACATGGAAAGAAGGTAATAACTGGATACCTGTACCAGATGCTGTTGTTTCTATTTTAAGAGTTCTTCCGTTAACTGATACTGGTGGAGGTGGAAGTCTTTTTGATGTTCGTTATCAACTACGACTAAATGATCTTTATGATTTCTCTTCAACTTCAGTTATGCACTATCAGTTACAGATGCAGAATTTAGATTTTCTTGAACACATTCTTGTAGGTGAAACTCCTATTCGTTTCAATCAACACCAAAATCGTCTTTATATAGATATGGATTGGGAAAATAAGATAGTTGCTGACAGTGAACATATTATCATAGAGTGTTATCGTAAAGTTGATCCAACATCATACACTGATATATTCGATGACATATATCTCAAAAGATATGCAACTTCTCTCATTAAAAAACAATGGGGTGCAAATCTCTCTAAGTTTAGTGGTGTTGCAATGTTAGGTGGTGTTACTATGAATGGTGAACAAATCTATTCACAAGCTATAGAGGAGCAACAAAGACTAGAAGATGAAATTCAACTAGCATTTGAATTACCAGTTAGTTATATGGTAGGATAATAGTATGGCTGTAAATTCATTTTTTCATACAAGTAATGTTGCTGCAATTTCTACAGAACAAAGTTTATATTCAGATTTAGTTGCTGAAGCAATTCAGATACATGGTCACGATGTCTTTTATATGGATCGTACTCTTGTAGCAGAGGACACTATTTTAGGTGAAGATTCTGTTTCTGTCTTTAGAGATTCTTCAAAGATAGAAATGTATATGGAAAATGCTGATGGTGGTTTTGCTGGTGAAAAAGAATTGATGGATCAGTTTGGTTTGCAGAACCTAAGTGAAGCAACTTTTGTTGTAAATAAATTAAGATTTCAAGAACTCACAAAACAAATTACTATAGAGTCTGGTACTGACAGTACAGAGGGTGGTTCTATTTTATTAGAGTCTGGAACACTTGCAACAATAACTACAGATTTAGAAGGTAGTGATTTCTATATTCTATCAGAAACTTCAGCTACAGATTCAGATCGTCCATACGAAGGTGATGCGATATATCATCCTATACTTAAAAAAATGTTTCAAGTAAACTTTGTAGATCACGATGAACCTTTCTTTCAGTTAGATAATAATCCTGTATATAAGTTAAGATGCCGTCTATTCGATTATAGTTCTGAGGAACTTTCAACTGGTATAGATGAAATAGATGCAATTGAAGCTATTAGTGTAGCATCTTCTGATCATCAATTTACTTTAGAATCAGATACAGCTAGTGTCAATGCAGTACAGTTAGAAAGTGAAGATGGTCGTATCATACATGAAAATGAAACAGATTTACTTGTTGCACACGAAGATAGTGTAATGACAACATCCTCTGGTTCTCTTCTTGTTGAGAACTCTTCTGATAGTGGTAATGAAGAATACTTGATACAAGAGGACTATATAGTAGGTGACGGAACATCATCAGGTGTTAAGGATGCTCAAAATGAGTTGTTTGAATCTGCTGATGATACAATACTAGATTTTAGTGAAAAAAATCCATTTGGGGATGTAGGGAGTAGTTCGTAATGTTAGGTCAACAATTTTACCATGAGACAATAAGAAAAGTTATTGTCGCTTTTGGAACAACATTTAATAATATACAATTAGTTCGTAAGGACAATAATGGTGATATAAAACAATCTATGAAAGTTCCACTTGCATATGGCCCAAGACAAAAGTGGTTGACCAGATTAAATGAAGATGCTGATCTATCAAAGACAGTTGCTGTTACTCTACCACGAATTGGTTTTGAAATACAAAATCTTTCTTACGATGCTAATAGAAAACTCAATAGAGTACAGAAGTTTAAAAAAGTAAAAGGTGCAAAATCAGATCAACTTGATACACAGTTTATGCCAGTCCCATATAATTTAAGTATACAACTTTATGTTATGGCTAAACAATCAGATGATGCACTACAAATCGTAGAACAAATTCTTCCATACTTTCAACCAGACTACACATTAACAGTTAATGATATGGCAGATATGGGTATTAAAAGAGATATTCCTATAATATTAAATAGTATAGGATATGAAGATAATTATCAGGGAGACTTTGAAACTAGACGAGCATTAATATATACACTAGATTTTACTGCAAAGTTTTATCTTTACGGCCCTGTTACTTCTAGTAAGGTTATTAAGACAGTTCAAGTTGATCAATATACTGATCTTAAAGATACTGCTCCACGTAGAGAACAAAGATTTACAGTTTCACCAACACCTGCTAATGCTGATGCAGATGATGATTTTGGATTTAACGAAACAACTTCATTTTTTACAGACGCAAAAGTTTTTGATCCAGTTACGGGTACAGATAAAGAACAAGATTAATGGTTGATCCCCTCAAAGAATTAGACAAGGCTCTTGGGATTGTGAGTGACGTAGATAAATTACAAAAAGAACCTTGGAACTATGAACATAATCCTAAACAAGAGATTATAGTTAATGAGTCTCCCATGTTAGGTGCAGAAGAGTTGTTGGGGGAAGATGGTCTTGCAGAAGTCGAAGCTAACATCGAAGCAGATTACAAATATCAAAGACAGACTTTTTATACTTTGGTCGAGAAGGGGAGTACCGCAATTGATGGAATCCTCGAGCTTGCTAAAGAAGGAGAACATCCAAGAGGATACGAAGTCGCTGGAAACCTCATCAAACAAGTCGCAGAAGTAACAGAGAAATTAGGCGATTTACAAGAGAAGATGAAGAGACTTAAAGAAGTCCCAGATAATGCACCAAAGAATGTTACTAATGCATTGTTTGTGGGTTCTACTGCTGAATTACAAAAACTCATAAAAGGAAAGAAAAGTGAGTGAATCTGTATATCTAGGTAATCCTAATTTAAAAAAGGCTAATGTACAACAACAGTGGACAAAAGAACAAGTAGAAGAATTTTCGTTATGTATGAAAGACCCTATTTACTTTATTAAGAACTATATAAAAATTGTCTCTCTGGATGAGGGACTTGTTCCTTTTGATTTATATGATTTCCAAAAGGAAATGGTAGGCACGTTTCATAGTAATCGTTTTACTATCTGTAAACTTCCAAGACAGTCTGGTAAATCGACTACTATCATTTCTTATTTACTTCATTATGTTTTATTCAATGATTCTGTGAATGTTGCTATTCTTGCAAACAAGGCTGCAACTGCAAGGGACTTATTAGGAAGACTACAACTTGCATATGAACATTTACCCAAATGGTTACAACAAGGAGTAATGTCATGGAACAAAGGGAGTTTAGAACTTGAAAATGGTTCAAAGATTCTTGCATCTTCTACTTCTGCCAGTGCGGTTCGTGGCGGTTCTTATAATATTATTTTCCTTGATGAGTTTGCTTACGTTCCTAGTAACGTAGCCGAACAATTCTTTAGTTCTGTTTATCCTACTATATCATCTGGAAAAACAACAAAGGTGATGATCGTTTCTACTCCACATGGTATGAATATGTTCTATAAACTGTGGACAGATGCAGAGGAAGATCGTAATGAATATGTTCCTATTGAGGTTCATTGGAGTGAAGTGCCAGGCCGTGATGAGGAGTGGAAAAAACAAACTATTAAAAATACCTCACTACAACAATTCCAAACAGAGTTTGAGTGCGAGTTTCTTGGTTCTATTAATACTCTTATATCTTCACAAAAACTTAAAACATTAACTTATAGATCACCCAAACAATCAAATGCTGGTCTTGATATTCATATACCTCCACAAGAAGCACACACATATGTAATTACTGCTGACGTTTCTAGAGGAACAAAGAACGATTATTCTGCATTTATTGTAGTTGATGTTACACAGATGCCATATAGAGTAGTGGCAAAATACAGAGACAACGAAATAAAACCCCTTCTATTCCCAGCGAAAATTTATGAAGTTGCTCGTGCATATAACCAAGCATTTGTTCTTATAGAGGTAAATGATATAGGTGAACAGGTTGCAAACACTATGCAGTTTGATTTAGAGTATGATAACTTAATCATGGCATCCATGCGTGGAAGGTCAGGACAGGTACTAGGAGGAGGTTTCAGTGGGGGTAAAGCACAACTAGGTGTTAGGACAACAAAGGCTGTTAAGAAAATAGGATGTTCTAATCTTAAACAATTGATTGAGGATGATAAACTTTTAGTAGAAGATTTAGAAATTATTAATGAATTATCTACATTTATAGTCAAAGGTTCGTCACACGAAGCTGATGATGGATGCAATGATGACTTAGTTGCGTGTCTTTTTATATTTGCTTGGACTGTAGACCAACAATATTTTAAAGAGTTAACTGATATGGATGTTAGACAAACAATGATGAGAGAACAACAGGACGCATTAGAACAGGATATGGCACCTTTTGGTTTCGTGGTAAATGGTTTAGAAGATGAGAATATAGGAAATATGGTAGATGAATATGGTACAAAGTGGGCTGCAGTAGTAAGAGATTATGGTTCAGATTGGTAGTTTTATATAAACTCTATTAAATCACTATCAACTTTTATCCAACAATTACTACACAATATAATACTTTTGTCTATAAGATCAAATATTTCTCTTCTACTTTTAGGATTAGTACCGACTCTTTTAGTTATTTTTCGTATTTCTGCATCGTGAGGATAGAACTTTAAACACACAGTTTCACTCTCTCCACAGTGTTTACAGGACTTATCTGCAAGATTTTCATTTAATAGTATGATTCTCTTACGATAGTTTCTACGAGCTACCTTTTTAATAGTATCTTTATATTTTTCATAATGTGTATTTACCATGATATTATTTATATGTTATAACACTTATAAAAATAGTTTTTGTAAGTTTTGTTTTTTATAAATATCTTTACAAAACAAATTCCAACTCTTAAAGATAAGGAGTACAATTAATGTCTTTTCTAGTTTCTCCTGGCGTTCAAGTCAAAGAGATTGATTTAACAAACGTAGTTCCTGCTGTTGATACTACTATAGGTGCTATTGCAGGCCCATTTGAAAAGGGCCCTGTAAGTTCTGTTACATTAATTTCCTCTGAACTTGATCTTGTCAAAAATTTTGGTAAACCTAATGCAGATAATTTTGAATTTTGGTTTACTGCTTCTAACTTTTTAAAATATAGCAATGCACTAAAAGTTGTTCGTACCGAATCAGGTATTGTAAATGCTGGTGAAGCATCTGGTGTTTTAGTACGTGATTCTGACCATTACCTTGCA
>Ga0208134_1002326_pt1 | contig 10302 bp, 7 predicted proteins | sample VirMetDEL_Mar_31_FD_184515 | JGI IMG/M metagenome (GOLD analysis project Ga0208134, IMG submission 184515) | Aqueous microbial communities from the Delaware River and Bay under freshwater to marine salinity gradient to study organic matter... | ecosystem: Environmental > Aquatic > Marine >...
AAAAAAGTCTTTAAAGGATTCGCAGAAGGTAGATCTAAGTAATGTACAAGCAAAGTTTAGTTAATACAGTTGAGCCTATAAAAAAGACCACTATTACCAGAATGAACAGAGGTAAAAAGTGGAAGTACGGCTACAATAAAGAACACGATTTAATAGTATTGTCTCACAATGGAGTTATAGGTGAGATTATAGAAATACAAAATTTAATTATAGCGCTGCCGAAACCACCTAAAGAAGTATATAAGCATCCAAAGAATAAATGGGTTAAACAGGAGTATCCTAAAGAGCTCGAAAGGATCAAAAACATATTCGATTGGAGGGGTTACCCGGAAAACAGCAAAGAAAAATGGTACGATTATATAGACGAAGAATTTAAACGTAGAGACGAGGGATTCTGGTTTATGAATAATGGTAAACCAACCTGGGTAACCGGTACGCACTATATGTATTTACAATGGAGTAAAATTGACGTTGGAGCTCCAGATTATCGAGAATCAAATAGATTATTTTATATATTTTGGGAAGCTTGTAAAGCAGACACTAGATGTTATGGTATGTGTTATCTTAAAAACCGTAGGTCAGGTTTTTCTTTCATGTCATCAGCAGAAACAGTTAATTTAGCCACTATATCAAGTGATAGTAGATATGGTATACTATCTAAGAGTGGTAATGACGCTAAAAAAATGTTCACAGACAAAGTTGTTCCAATTAGTATAAATTATCCGTTTTTCTTCAAGCCAATACAAGATGGTATGGATAGACCTAAATCCGAACTAGCTTATAGAGTACCGGCTAGTAAGTTTACAAGAAAAAAGATTACGGACAACGAGCAACTTGAGGAAATTAAAGGATTAGATACAACTATTGATTGGAAAAACACGGGAGACAATAGTTATGATGGAGAAAAACTAGCGTTATTAGTTCATGATGAAAGTGGTAAGTGGGAAAGACCAGATAATATATTAAACAACTGGAGAGTTACAAAAACATGTTTACGATTAGGTAGTAGGATAGTTGGTAAATGTATGATGGGATCAACTAGTAATGCGTTAGATAAAGGAGGGGATAACTTTAAAAAACTATACAATGACTCAGATGTTACCGAAAGAAACCGTAATGGACAAACAAAGTCTGGTTTATATTCTTTGTTTATCCCAATGGAATGGAACTACGAAGGATTTATTGATGAATATGGATATCCAGTATTCGATAATCCAGATAATGATGTCCTCGGACCAGATGGCGAACTAATTGACATTGGAATAATAGAACACTGGGAAAACGAAGCTGATGGATTAAGGCAAGATCAAGATGGATTAAATGAATTTTACCGTCAGTTTCCTAGAACTACAGAACACGCGTTTAGAGATGAAACTAGAAACTCTATATTTAATTTAGTAAGAATATACGATCAAATAGATTATAACGACGGTAGAGGAGTTAGCGTTAACACTGGTAACTTTCAGTGGGTTAACGGAATTAAAGATACGCAGGTTATATTTTATCCAGATCCAAAAGGTAGATTTAAAGTAAGTTGGGTTCCACCTCAGCACATGCAAAATAAAATAGTTCTTAAAAATGGTATTAAATACCCGGCGAACGAACACATGGGTGCTTTTGGTTGTGATAGTTACGATATATCAGGAACCGTAGATAGAAGAGGGTCAAACGGAGCTTTACACGGATTAACAAAGTTTTCAATGGAAGATGCTCCACCTAATCAATTTTTTTTAGAATATGTAGCAAGACCACAAACTGCTGAAATATTTTTTGAAGATGTTTTAATGGCTTTAGTATTTTATGGTATGCCGTTATTATGTGAAAACAATAAACCTAGGTTGCTGTACCATTTAAGAAGAAGAGGGTATAGAGGTTATTCCATGAACAGACCAGATAAAACTTGGAATAAATTATCAGTAACAGAAAGAGAAATAGGTGGAATACCTAATTCAAGTGAAGATATAAAGCAAGCTCATGCTGCTGCTATAGAAATGTATATACAACAATACGTTGGGGATTTAGGTAACCAAAGTTGGGGAACAATGTATTTTAACAGAACACTTAACGATTGGGCTAAATTTGATATAACAAAAAGAACAAAGTTTGATGCGTCTATCAGTTCTGGATTAGCTATTATGGCTTGTAACAGAAATTTATACGCTCCAAACGCAAAAATTGAAAAGCAGTCTATAAGCTTAAATGTAGGACGTTACCAAAACAAAGGTAACTCATCAAGATTAATTAAAGAATAATATGAGAAGAAACACGAACTTCCCAAGTCAAGTAGTTAGCGATAAAGAGAAGCTAGGCAGAGAGTACGGTTTAAAAGTTGCTCAAGCTATAGAAAACGAATGGTTTAATGACTCTGGATATAATAATAATAGGTATTTAACTGATACTAACAATTTTCATAAGCTACGTTTGTATGCTAGAGGAGAACAGTCTATTCAAAAATATAAAGATGAGTTATCTATAAACGGTGACTTAAGCTATTTAAACTTAGATTGGAAACCAGTTCCAATTATACCTAAGTTTGTTGACATTGTAGTAAACGGAATGACCGAAAGATTATTTAAGGTTAATGCTTACTCTCAAGACCCGTTTGGAGTTGAAAAACGAACTAAATACATGGAGTCTATACAAAAAGACATGGACACAGCTGAGTTCAATGACATGGCTCAGAATTTAATGAACATGGATCTTTACACAAATAAAAAAGAAGATCTACCTGAGAATCAAGACGAACTAGCTTTGCACATGCAGTTAAACTATAAGCAAGCTGTTGAAATAGCGGAAGAACAAGCTATAGATGTTTTACTTAGAGGCAATAGATATAGTTTAACTAAAAAAAGATTATATTATGATTTAACAGTGTTGGGTATTGCTGCTACAAAAACTTCTTTTAACAAATCAGAAGGCGTGACTATAGATTATGTTGATCCAGCTAATTTAATTTATTCTTATACAGACTCACCTTATTTTGAAGATGTTTATTACGTAGGAGAGGTAAAAGAAATACCTATTAACGAGTTAATAAAACAATTTCCTGATTTAACAGAGCAAGACTTAGAGGATATTGATAAAAACAATTATAAAGGTAGAACTAGAGCAAATAGATTAAAGCCTTACGACCAAGATAAAAACAAAGTAGCTGTTCTTTATTTTAATTACAAAACTTTTATGAGTGAAGTTTATAAAATGAAAGAAACAGGAACTGGAGGGGATAAAGCTATAGAAAGAGACGACACGTTTAATCCACCTGAAAATAAAGAAGGTGGTTTTGCAAAGTTAGATAGAAAAATAGAGTGTTTATACGAAGGGGCTATTTTACTAGGAACCGATAGGCTTTTAAAGTGGGAAATGGCAAGAAACATGATGCGTTCTAAAAGTGATTTTACAAAAGTTAAAATGAATTATTCTATCGTAGCTCCTAGAATGTATAACGGTAAGATAGAATCACTTGTAAGCAGAATAACTGGTTTTGCTGACATGATACAGCTTACTCACTTAAAACTACAACAGGTGATGTCTAGAATGGTTCCTGATGGAATCTATTTAGATGCTGACGGCTTAGCTGAGGTTGATTTAGGTAATGGAACTAATTACAACCCGCAAGAAGCGTTAAACATGTTTTTTCAAACAGGTAGTATTATAGGTAGAAGCTTTACTTCTGATGGAGATCAAAACCCTGGAAAAATACCAATACAAGAAATACCTAGTGGCGGTGGTCAAAAAATGCAAAGTTTAATTGGTACTTATAATTATTATTTACAAATGATTAGAGATACAACCGGGTTAAACGAAGCTAGAGATGGTAGTACTCCAGATGAAAGATCTTTAGTTGGTGTGCAAAAAATAGCAGCGGCTAATTCCAACACAGCCACAAGACATATATTAAACGCGGGATTATTTTTATCAGCAGAAGTTTGCGAGGCGTTGTCATTAAGAATATCTGACATTATAGAGTACTCTCCAACAAAAGATGCTTTTGTACAAGCTATTGGAGCGCACAACGTGGCTACATTAGAAGAGATGTCACAATTACATTTGTATGACTTTGGTATATTTTTAGAGTTAGAACCAGACGAAGAGCAAAAACAGCTATTAGAAAATAATATACAAGGAGCTTTATCGCAACAAAGTATAGATTTAGAAGACGCTATTGATCTTAGAGAAATTAAAAATGTAAAACTAGCAAATCAACTTTTAAAACTTAGAAGAAAAAAGAAACAACAAAAAGAGCAGCAAATGGCTCAAGAAAATATGAAAGCTCAAGCAGACGCAAACGCTCAACAACAACAAGCGGCGGCTCAAGCTGAAATTCAAAAACAAAACGCTTTAGTTCAAAGCCAAGTGCAAATAGAGCAAGCTAAAGCAAAAATGAAACAACAAACATTACAAGTTGAAGCCGATGTAAAAAAGATGTTAATGGATCATGAGTTTGAAATAAACATGAAGCTCAAAGGTATGGATATTGAGGCTAATAGAGAAAAAGATAACACGAGAGAAAATAGACAAGATCGTAGACAACAAATGAGTGGCGAGCAGCAAAAAGATTTAATGAAAGAAAGAGAACAGTCAAAAGAAAAACCATTTGAATCTGCTGGAAACGACGTTGTTGGTGGAGGAATGAGATTAGGGGCGTTTGACCCTAAATAAACAAACAAATTATTAATTATTATTATATTATATTATGGAAGAAAACAAAAAAGAAGAAGTAAAAGAAAAACCAGTGGTAGACGAAACTGTTGGTAAACAAAAAATTAAAAAACCAAAAGTAAAAAAGTTTGAAGAAACTCCAGAGGTTGTAAAGGTAGATCTTAAAGATCTAAAAGAAAAAGCCGAAGAAATAGTCAAAGTTGATTTATCCAAACCGGTTGAAGAAATAAAAACTCCAGAAGAGATTAAAGTTCCTGAGCAACCAACGGAAGAAACCCCAGTTATAGAAGAGGTTACTAACGAGGCAGAAGAAGTTGCCGAAATAGTAGAAGAAAAAATCATTGAATCCATGGAGACTGGTATAGAGCTACCTGAAAACGTTCAAAAGCTAATGAGCTTTATGGAAGAAACAGGTGGAGATTTAAACGACTACGTCAAGCTTAATAAAAATTATTCTGAAATGGATAACCAAACTTTATTAAAAGAATACTACAACACAACTAAACCTCATTTAGAATCTGACGAAGTAGACTTTATCATGGAAGATAAGTTTTCGTACGACGAAGAGGTAGACGAGGAAAAAGATATTAGAAGAAAAAAATTAGCTTTGAAGGAGCAAGTTGCCGAAGCAAAGCAGCACTTGGAAAGTGTAAAATCCAAATACTATGAAGATATCAAGATGGGCTCAAAGCTTACGAGTGAGCAACAGAGTGCAATTGATTTTTTCAACAGATACAAAAAGGAATCAGAGGTAAATCAGAAGGTACAAAAGCAAGCTAAATCAACGTTTTTAAATAAAACTGAAAACGTTTTCAACGATAAGTTCAAAGGTTTTGAATATGAAGTTGGAGACAAAAGATATAGGTTTAATGTTAAAAACAGTGATAATGTTAAAGAAACCCAAAGCGACATTAATAACTTTGTCAAGAAGTTCTTGAATAAAGATAACCAAATGGAAGACGCTAAGGGTTACCACAAGGCTTTATATACCGCTATGAACTCTGACACTATTGCTAACCATTTTTATGAACAAGGTAGAGCTGACGCTTTAAAAGAAAGCGTAGCTAAATCTAAAAACATAGATATGGACCCTAGACAATCTCACGGAGGTACTATAGATAGTGGAGGGTTAAAAGTAAGAGCGTTAGGTGATAATTCTGCTGATTTCAAATTTAAAATTAAAAGTAAAAAATAACAATTTAAAAATTAAAAAAAATGGCAATATCAAATCCGGGTCCTGGTCATTCAGGAACCGCTGGTAGTTTAAATAGTGTGCCTGCTTCAAAAAAAGCAACACTAGCTTCAAACTACATCGATTTTACCGCAGACGGTAACGACTGGGGTCAACAATATTTACCAGATCTTATGGAAAAAGAAGCTGAGGTTTTTGGAAACAGAACTATCTCAGGATTTCTTTCTCAAGTAGGAGCTGAAGAGTCTATGGCTTCTGACCAAGTAATTTGGTCTGAGCAAGGTAGATTACACTTATCTTATATAGGTGCTATTAACAATACCACCGGAGTATTTACAATGTCTACAGATATAGATGGAAATTCTATCGCTTCTGGAGAACACGGTATACGTATCAACGACATGTGTATCGTAGCAACTGCTCAAGGTACTATCAAATGTTTATGTACTGCGGCTGCTGCTACAACAGCGACTTTATTACCTTACGAAACAGCTAACATCGATGATGCTACCGCTTTTGGAACAGGTACTTCTGAAGCTTGTACAGTATTAGTTATTGGTTCTGAATTTGGTAAAGGTAAACAAGGTCAAGGTGGAACTTCATCTGCAACTGCTGGTTTTGGTAACGTTAAACCAACTCACACTTCATTCTCAAACAAACCAATCATAATAAAAGATTACTATGAGATCTCAGGATCTGATACTTCTCAAATTGGTTGGGTTGAAATTTCTGGTGAAGAAGGTCAAAACGGTTACTTATGGTATTTAAAAGCTGAAGGTGATACAAGAGCTAGATTTACTGATTACTTAGAGATGACTATGTTAGAAGCTGTTAAAGGTGTTGAAGGTAGTTCTACTGCTGACGGTACTGTAAACGGCGCTGCTAATACTTTTGGTACTGAAGGTTTATTTGCGGCTATCGAGACTAGAGGTAACGTTACTACTGGTGTTACTGGTGTTAACGCTGCTACTGATTTAGCTGAATTCGACGCTATCTTAGCTGAGTTTGATTCTCAAGGTGCTATTGAAGAAAACATGATGTTTGTAAATAGAGCTACTAGTTTAGCTATGGACGACATGTTAGCTTCTATGAACTCTTACGGAGCTGGAGGTACTTCTTACGGAGTATTTGACAACGAAGAAGATATGGCGTTAAACTTAGGTTTCTCTGGATTTAGAAGAGGTTCTTATGACTTCTACAAGTCTGACTTTAGATACTTAAACGACAAAGCTACAAGAGGTAGTATTAACTCTAGAGATGCAGTAGCTCCACTTAGAGGAGTTATTGTTCCAGCTGGAACGTCAACGGTTTATGATCAATCTTTAGGTAAAAACCTTAAACGTCCTTTCTTACACGTAAGGTACAGAGCTTCTCAAACAGAAAGCAGAAAAATGAAAACTTGGACTACTGGTTCGGTTGGAGCTACTACTTCTGATTTAGATGCTATGCAAGTACATTACTTATCTGAAAGATGTTTAATTACTCAAGGTGCTAACAATTTCATGTTAATGAAATAAGCATTATTTATATTAAAAGACCGGGGCTTCGGCCTCGGCCTTTTATTTTATTAATTTTATTATATATTATATTATGGCAAAAAAACAAGAAACAAAAAAAGAGGTTGTAGAACAACCAAAAAATACGTGGGAAATAAAGGATAGAACTTATTTTCTAAAAGGTGGTAAAAAACCATTAAGTTACATTATAAAATCAGCAAACATACATTACTTTGACGAAGAGTTAGGTTATGAAAGAGAGTTGAAATACACATCAAATCAAAAAACTCCATTTGTTGATGAGATGATAGGTGATCAAAGATTAGAGCATATCGTGTTTAGATCCGGAGTGCTTTTAGTTCCAAGGAACAAAACAGTGTTACAAAAGCTACTTTCAATGTATCACCCTCACAAAGATAAGCTGTATAGAGAGTTTGAACCAGTAAAACAAGCAGAAACACAATTAGACTGGTTAGAGTTTGAAGTAGCAGCTATGAACGCAGCAAATAATCTAGATGTAAACATGATGGAAGCTGTTATGAGGGTAGAATTAGGAAATTCGGTGTCTAAGATGAGTTCTCAGGAACTTAAAAGAGATTTACTACTATTTGCTAAGAAGAAACCTAAACTGTTCTTAGAATTAGTTACTGATGAAAATATCGAACTAAGAAACATGGGTATTAAAGCTTGCGAAGCTCATATCATAGAGTTATCTCAAGATCAAAGAACCTTCATGTGGAAAAGTACAGGTAGAAAACTAATGACAGTTCCATTTGATGAAAATCCTTACAATGCTTTAGCCGCTTGGTTTAAAACTGATGAAGGTGTTGAGATTTATTCTCAAATAGAAAAACGATTAAAATAATAATCACTTGTAGATGCAGTCGCTCTACGGGGCGATTGCAAATACAAAATAAAAATATATAATGGCGATAAGTATAGATACGGTATATCAAAGAGTTTTAGCAATAGCTAACAAAGAACAAAGAGGATATATAACTCCACAAGAATTTAATCTGATGGCTAATCAAGCGCAGATGTCTATATTTGAATCTTATTTTTATGATAAAAACATGAGAGAAAGATTAGAGCCTATAGTAAACCCAGAAACAGACGAGACTAATATATCAGATTTAATTAGTTTAAAATTAGGAGTGTTTAAAGAAAGTTTACCAGTAACAAGTGGACATACTTTTCCAACTACAACAACGGTTAGCGGTGTTGCTTACGATATATTTCAATACGGTAGAGTATTTTACCTTGATCAGGTCTGCCGTAAGGTAACAATCAATGAAGCGGAAAGATTAAAAAAATCTGTTAGACACATGATTGACACAGATCCTATGTATGCCGACAATAGAGTTACAGGAAGAGATATAGTGGTGTACGCTGGATCTACCTCAGAAAAAACATCAAACGTAACAGTGGAAACCTTTAGAGTTCCTAAGGAACCAAATTGGGGATACGTTGTAGTAAACGAACAAGCTTTATACAATAGTAATACAGTTGTAAACTTTGAATTACATAGAGCAGAAGAAGATAGTTTAGTATTTAAAATATTAGAATTAGCTGGGATTATAATTAATAAGCCTGGGTTAGTGCAAATAGCAGCAGGAAAAGAAGTGGCAGAAAAAACAACTCAAAAACAATAATCAATGGGATTAACATACGATAGTAGTTCAACATATTATGATAACAGTAGTGCGGATTATGGTAATTATCAATTTATAAGTTTACAAGAAATTATTGATTCATTTAAAGCGGCGTATGTTGGAGAAGGAAAAATATGCGAAAAAGTACTAGATACAGACGTTACTTTTTTTGCTATAAGAGGTATGCAAGAATTAAGTTACGATACATTAAGATCTAGCAAAGATGTTGAAATTACAGTTCCAGCCACGTTAATGTTAGTAATGCCTCATGACTATGTTAACTATATAAAATTATCATGGAGTGATAGTTCTGGTATAGAACACGTAATATACCCAACTAGTAAAACATCTAATCCAAAACAAGAAGATAACGCTATAGATACGTACGGTGGTTTTAATGCTAGCGCAACCGCAGATAGTATTACTAACACATCAACAACTTTAGATAATTATGACACTCCAGCGGAAAATGAAAACACAGACTATGATTACGATAGTGACTTACACGATTTAAACGAAGGTCAAAGATACGGTATAGATCCTCAACACGCCCAAACAAATGGTAGTTTTTATATTGACCAATCCCTTGGAAGATTTCACTTTAGCTCTAATTTATCAGGAAAAACACTTATATTAAAATATATTAGCGACGGTATGGAAAACCTAAGTTTGGCTAATAGTAAAATACATAAATTTGCAGAAGAAGCAATATATAAATACATGGCTTACGGATTATTAAGTGCTAGAAATGACAGTAATCCTAATATGCTAGCTTTACTTAAAAAAGAAAGGTTCGCAGAACAAAGAAAAGCAAAACTAAGATTATCAAACTTTAAGATAGAAGAACTTGCTCAAATAATGAGAGGTAAGTCTAAATGGATTAAACACTAATTAAATGCCAGAAATAAAGAGAACTTTCTCTGCAGCGAAAATGAACAAGGACATAGATGAAAGACTTGTTCCTAGGGCTGAGTATAGAGATGCGTTAAATATAGAGATAAACACTTCTGAAGGTGACGATGTAGGAACTGTGCAAAGCATTCTTGGTAACACGGTTATAAGTTCTCACGTCCCTTCTATTGGAACAGGTGTTACTGAAAATAGCCAGTGTATTGGCTCTATATCAGATACTAAAAACGATAAAATCTATTGGTTTGTTGCTGGCCCAACAGGTGGGGTAACAACAGATAACGTCACTATTTGGAAAGACTATATATTAGAATACGATATTCAAAACGAAAGAATTAAATACGTATTTGTTGATATATGGAAAGTAAAAACCTTATCTCCTGCTACAAGTTCC
>Ga0208134_1002327_pt1 | contig 10302 bp, 7 predicted proteins | sample VirMetDEL_Mar_31_FD_184515 | JGI IMG/M metagenome (GOLD analysis project Ga0208134, IMG submission 184515) | Aqueous microbial communities from the Delaware River and Bay under freshwater to marine salinity gradient to study organic matter... | ecosystem: Environmental > Aquatic > Marine >...
AGAAGGTATGATTCAAGGGCAATTTGATCGAAGAGATCAGAATTTAAAAGCGGTAGGGCAGGCCGGAGATATTCAGGGTGCAGAGACAGGAATGCCGGGTAGTTTTGGATATTTATCTCCAGAAGAAAAAAGCAGGAGAGAAAAAGGATACCAAGATAGAATGGCTCGTCAGCAAAAGCTTATGGACGAAAATCCTTTAGTGCCTCAGATACAGAATTTAGACGCACAAGTGCTTGGCGGGCCTAACGATCCTTCGTCGGAGAACTATATTGACCCAAGGATAGAGATGCGAGAGATAAAAAGACAGCAACAGGCACAATATGACGCATCAGATGAGGCCAGACAGAGAAATATGGCGAATGAAAGACTAATGTTGGATCAAAGAATGCTTGAGCAAACACGGGGAATGTCTAGGCCACAACGGGCGCAAGGCATAGCATCAATGCTTCAGCCATCGCCTTATAGACCTCAATTTTTATCTAACCCCCCGAGCAGGCCTCATGTTTCAATGTATGAAAGGCTCAGGGAACGCCCCCAACACCAACAAGTTGGGCGCGGCAGGTATAACGGACGTTAATAGCGGAGAATAAAATGGCGTTAACTAAGCTTCAGTTTTCTCCCGGAGTCAATAAAGAAGGCACTGACTACACTGCTGATCAGGGTTGGTATGAGTCTGACAAAATTAGATTTCGGCAAGGCAGACCTGAAAAAATAGGTGGTTGGCAGAAGTTTAGCACTAACTCATTTTTAGGGGTGTGCAGGTCTTTACACCGATGGGCATCTTTAGCGTTTACCAAGTATATAGGCATAGGTACTCACCTAAAGTTCTATATATCTGAAGGTAACAGCTTTAATGATGTAACGCCCATACGTCTAACAACGTCTGCGGGTGATCCACGCTTTGCCGCAACAGACGGATCATCTGTAATAACAGTAACAGAGGCAGGTCATGGTGCTGTTGTTAATGATTTTGTTACCTTTACAAGCGCGGCATCTCTAGGCGGCAATATTGTTGCGGCAGTGTTAAATCAAGAACAACAAATAACCTCAGTAACGTCCTCTAGTGTCTATACCTTTACAGCTAAGGATACGTCAGGAACCACAGTTACAGCCAACTCAAGCGACTCAGGAGATGGTGGCAGTAGCACCGTTGGAAAGTATCAACTTAACACAGGTCTTAACGCTTACGTTTCAAGTACAGGCTTTGGCGCAAGTGCGTGGGGTTCTGGAGGATTTGGTTCTGCCAGTGATATTAGTTCAGCCAATCAGTTAAGGCTTTATAGCCAAGACAACTTTGGTGAAGACTTGGTGTTTAATGTCAGGGGTGGAGGGATATACTATCATGATACCTCTGGCGGTCTATCAACTAGAGCGGTAGACATAACTAGCATTGCAGGAAATTCTTCTCCGCCAAGCATCGCTCTTCAGGTTATGGTTTCAGACATTGACCAACACGTTATTGCGTTTGGATCAAACCCTATAGGTTCTACAGCAATTGATCCTTTGTTTATTAGATTTTCTGATCAACAGAATGCAGTTGACTGGCATCCTACCGCGACTAACACAGCAGGCGGTGTAAGAATAAATTCAGGATCAATAATTATTGGAGCCGTTCAAGCTAGAGAAGAAATACTTGTGTTTACAGATGTTAGCCTGCACTCAATGCGATTTGTTGGCCCTCCTTTTGTATTTAACTTCTCAACAATAAGCACAGATACTTCTATGATTTCTCCTAATGCGGCTGTTAACGCTAGGGGATCAGTGTTCTTTATGGATGAGGGTGGATTCTTTGTTTATAACGGATCAGTGCAACCACTGCCATGCTCGGTTAAAGATTATGTTTTCTCTAACCTAAATGTTGGTCAAGCATTTAAGGTATTTGCCGCAGAAAACTCTGCTCATTCTGAGGTTACTTGGTATTACCCTATTGGAACTGGCAATACAGAAATAACAAATTACGTTACCTATAATTATGAGGAAAATCTTTGGTCTGTAGGAACCTTAACTAGAGGCGCTTGGTTTGATTCTGGTCTAGGAAACTTCCCCTTAGCATCTTCCGTGATTACAGATACAGATGCTAATTATCTTTATGAGCATGAAAAAGGATATGACGCTGACGGAGAGGCTTTAACTGCTTTTGTTGAATCTGGTGATCTTGAGATGGGTGACGGAAACGCATTTATGTTTATGCACAGAATTATCCCAGATTTTTCTTTTAAAGGCTCTGACCCTAGCGTATCAATGACCATCAAAGGAAGGGATTACCCTCTTCAAGATGCGTCTGTATTGGCAACTACCACTGTAACTTCAAGCACAGGACAGTCTGATATAAGAGCAAGATCAAGACACCCTTTAATTAGAATAGAAAGCACAGGTGAAGGGTATGGGTGGAGACTGGGTACTCTTAGGTTAGATGTAAGACAGGATGGTAGACGATAATGGCTACAGTTAAAACTCCTTTGCCAGTGGCAAGAGCGGAATACGATCAAAATAATGAGAACATTGCCCGAAAAACAATAGAGTTTGCTCTTTCTAACGCGGATAATGAAATAAATATAGCAAAAAGGCAGAGCGATAAGACAGGCTCACTGGCTTTGCGTAGATTTCAGTTCTTATTGATGGGTGCTTCATGAGTGATGCGATTAAAATTTTGGGTCAGCTAGATGTTTCGGCTACTACGGTAACTACTTTGTATACAACGCCAGACCTTACGCAAACAACAGTTAGCTCTCTTGTTATATGTAACAGGTCAGGATCAGCAATAACATTTCGTGTAAGCGTTCACGTTGAAGGCGCTAGCGCAGACGATAAACAATTTTTATTTTACAATCAATCACTTGCGGCAGAGACTACACAAACTGTAGTCATAGGCATCTGTCTAGGACAGAAGGATGTCATGAAAGTATATGCAAGTGCGGCTAACGTAAGTTTTAATCTTTTTGGCGTGGAGACTAGTTAATGAACAACCAACAAATGATGCGTAGACCTATGCAGGGTGCGGCAGAGCAAATGGCAACTCATGGTAGATATGGGGACAGTATGCTTGTTCACATGAATCCAGTTGAAGTTCAAGGATTAGCGTCTTTGTCTCCTACAGGCTCATTAACAACAAACCCTATGACAGGGCAACCAGAGGCTTTTCTGCCTTTCTTAGCGCCTTTGTTGGGTAGCTTGGCAGGCAGTTCTTTATTGACAGGAGCGGCGGCAGGCGGCTTAGGAGGCTTGATAGGGGCAACAGGACTTAGTTCTGCGGCGGCAGGAGCAATTGGATCTGGTCTTGCTACTACTGCAATTACTGGCAATCTTAAAGAAGGGATTATGTCAGGTCTTACAGGGTTTGGTTTAGGTAAAGCGTTTGGAGCCGCGTCAGAAGCATTAAATCCAGAAGTTGCTAAAGCGGCAACAGATGTTGCAGGAGCAACAGATGCCGCAAAAACAGCGGCAGAACTAGCAAACTTAGGCGATGCAAGTGCTAGTGCTAGATTTGATATGTTAACTGGAGATGCCGTTACAGTTGATCCGTTTTCTGGCGGTGCGCCAAATATGTCCGCTGTAGCTAATCCTATAACACCTAATATGTCGCCTAATCCAATATCAGGCGGAGCAGTTTCAGGAAGCCAAGGGTCAATAGCGTACAAGCAAAATGTTTTAGATGGATTAAAAGCTGAAGCAGGACAAAACATTGGGCAAAACATGATGGATAACCCAATGGAATTTGCTAAGAACTTTGGAAAATCAGCTATAAAAAGCGGAACCATGATTCCGGTAGCTGTAGGTGAAGGCCAAAGAGCGCAAAAAATGGCTGAGGATGACATGAAGCGCCTTAATGAGCAGTTTGAGGCAAAGAAAAAAGCTGAGTTAGATCGGGCTTACGCAGTAAGGGATGCCTCAATTGATCAAGCAAGAAAAGATTATGCCTATCAAGATTATGGTGGCTACGCAGGGGGAGGTTTGGTTTCTGTAGATCCTCAAGAATATATGCGGCAAAGAAATGGCGTTCAGGCTTTAGGTATGTATGATGGAGGGCCTGTAGACTTTGGTGGTTATAACTTTAGAAATATATTCGGCAGGGGTACAACTACTGCTCCCGCAGAAGCACAAAGAACAGTAAGAAGGCCAAATGTTGTAACATCAGATCAACTTGCTAAAGAAGCCGCAGAGCTTTCTGCTCAAGGTAAAGACCCAAGAGCAGGATTTACAAGTGAAATTAACTACTTCAGAGCAACTCCAGAAGAAGCGGGAATTGAACCTGATCCAGAGCAAATCGCCCCTGCCGACCCTAGTGGTGGAAATGTAGACCCCTCTGACCCAATAGATACAGGGTCAGGCCCAATATCAATAGGCGGAAAAGGCGGCTACAACGGCTTATCTCCAGATGAGATGGCATCTATTATGGACAGGGCAGGGCCAGTAGGCCCGAATATGGGTGTTAACCCCAGTCTAGGCGGAGGAGTTAAGCCCAGTCTAGGCGGAGGAGTTGATCCCTCTCTATACTCCGACCCGAACTTAGGTAGCAATGTTCGAGGCGGCAAAAGGTCAGCGCCTCCGACAGAAGTTGTTGATGCAAAGACAGCAATTGATGCTATTGGGTCGCCAGACCCTATTGTTCCTATATACGATACTAGGGGGCCTAAAACCATACCTACGCCTATGCCTAAGCTAAAAGGGCCAATGAGAAAAATGCGTTTTGCAGGAGGAGTTGTAAACTTACAGGGCGGCGGAATAGCTGAAATACCACAACAAGAAATGGCTCCAGAGTTTAATAACCCATCTCTTTCTGGCGATCCGTTAATTCAGCAAGCTACCGCAGAAGCAATGCCCCCTGTATCTAACCCTGTTCTAAACATGAATCAAGACGGTCAAATGGGCCAAGATGAAGCTATGCAAGTAGCAGGCCAAGTAGCACAGGCCTTGTCACAAGGAATGACTATTGAGCAACTTCCTCCTGAGCTTGCACAAAAACTAATGTTAGCTATTGAGCTTTTCGGCCTAGAGGCTGTTCAGTCAATGATAACGCAACCTCAGCAGTCTCAAGCAGGCCCTCCTACTTACTCTTTTCAAGAGGGAGGAGCTACCCCTAGCGCATCTCCTGAAACGCAGTTGATAGAGCAAACTATATCTGCTGTTTTAGGCCAATTACCGCAAGAGCAAGCTGATATTATTATCAATCAGTTTATCAGCGAGTTTGGTCAGGAAGCGTTTGAGATGCTAAGACAACAGGCTCTCCAATCGGTTGTTCCTAACGCTCAAACAGAGGGCGTAATTAAAGGACAAGGAGGAGGCATGGATGATATGGTTGATGGTATGATTGGCTCAGAACAACCAGTAGCAGTAAGTCCCGGAGAGTACATAGTACCTGCGGATGTTGTGTCCGGTTTAGGAGATGGTAGCACTGATGGTGGAGTTGCGGAGTTAGATGGAATGCTTGATAGAGTAAGGCAGACCAGAACCGGAACAACCCAACAACCTGCGCCAATGAATTCTGGAGGAGTTTTGCCTGCATGAAAAACACAGCTAAAAAAGAAAAGCCCGTTGTAAAAGATTTATCTAGAGAGCCTAGAGTTAAAAACAAAAACGCTCCTAGAAAAATAACTCACACTATAACTATAGCGCCAACAACTTACCTTAATGCTCTTTGGCCTGATGTTGAAGAGCAACTGCAAAAAGCAGTAATACGGTCTAATGGACGTTGGACTATGGACGTTTTGTTTAATGTTATTGCAAATGGGCAACAACAGCTATGGCTTGCTTTTGATGAAGAAAAAAACATTGATGGTGTAGGAACGACTGAAATAATTAATTACCCAAACAAATCCATGCTTGCAATTCAGTTTTTAGGCGGCGGTAGGTTTAACGATTGGGTTTGGGAAATGTTAGAAAGGTTTAATGAGTTTGCCAAAGAGTCAGGTTGTCACGGAATAGAGGCAACTGCAAGGCAAGGATTTTGGAAATGGCTTAGTCAAGACGACTTTAAGCAATCTTATGCAGTGTACGAGAAGAGGATTGAACAATGAGTAAAGGTGGAGGATCAAGTAATCAGCCGCAACAAGTTACGTCTACAACGACTAACCTTCCAGAATATGCAAGACCGTTTTATGAAAACCTTTTAGGTCGAGCAACATATGAAAGCGAAAGGGGCTATGAAGCATATCCCGGACAGCGCATAGCTGATTTTAATCAATACGAAAACATGGGAATGCAGGGTATGGCCGATATGGCTATGGCAGGCAATCCTGAGCAGTTTAACCAAGCATCTTACATTGCGTCACAAGTTGGTTTTGAAGATCCAAACAAGTCTCAAGAAATTTACAATCAATACAATCCTAACAGGCAATACTCTGGCTACTTTGCAGGGGATATAGACTCAGGCTACGATGCAGGAAACCTTGGTCAAGATTATCAAGCAGGCCAAAGGAATATGGACTATGAGGCAGGAACCTTTGATCCGGGCTATCAAGCAGGAGATATAGGTCAGGGCTATCAAGCAGGAAACTTGCAGAGCGAATTTGACGCTAGTACGTTTGATCCGGGATATGAAGCAGGGTTAAGAGACTCTAGGTTTCAGGCTCAAGATTCTAATTCAGGTTATCAAGCAGGCGGATTTGATCCCGGTTATGATGCAAGAACTAGAGATTCTCAATTTGTAAATCAAGACATATTATCTAAGTATGGCCCTAGTACGTTTGATCCGGGATATGTAGCAAGAGAGCTAGGTCAAGATTACTCTGCTAGGGAGCTAGAGAGCCAGTATCAAGGAATGCCTGATGTTGGCCCTGCCTTTGAAGCAGGCACACTTGCTGATCAAGGTGCGATAGAAGATTACATGAATCCTTATCAGCAACTTGTTACAGACATTGAAAAAAGAGAAGTGCAACGAGCCGCTGATGTTCAAGAAGCAGGCATTGGTGCAAAAGCCGCTCAGTCTGGAGGGCTAGGCGGTTATAGAGAAGCCATAATGCTTGCCGAACAAGATAGAAATCTTCAGCAACAGCTAGGAGATATTCAGTCTAGAGGCGATCAAGCAAGCTTTGCTCAAGCACAGCAAGCGTTTGAAGCTGATCGTGCCGCAAGGTTGCAAGCATCTCAGATGGGTTTACAGCAAGGTGTAGCCGCTGACTCCTCAAGTCAAGAAGCAGAAAGATTACGCCAGTCAGCGTTTGGGACAACAGAGCAAGCTAGACAGGCTCAACAACAAATGGCTATTGGTTCTTTTGAAGCGGGAGAAAAAGCAAGACAGGAAGCCGCTAACTTAGGTATGACGGCTCAACAGCAGGAAGATGCTTCTCGTCAAGCTACAGAGCAGTTTAGTCAATCAGCATCGGCTCAGAACCAACAAGGCCGAATACAGCAAGAGCAACTCCAACAAGCGGCATTTAATGCAGGCGAAGCGGCTCGTCAGCAAGCGGCATCTATGGGTATGAACGCCCAACAAGTTGAAGATGCGGCAAGACAAGCTCAAGAGCAATACAGGCAGGGTGCGTTCGGGCAGACTCAGCAAGGACAGATTCAGCAAGAACAAATGGAGCAACAAGCGTTTAATGCAGGAGAGCAGGCTCGCCAAAGAGCCGCTGAAATGGGTATGAATGCCCAACAACAAGAGGATGCCTCTAGGCAAGCATCAGAGCAGTTTAGGCAGTCAGCATTCTCTCAAACAGAAGGGTTTAGACAGTCTCAACAGCAGATGGATGTTCAAGCGTTCCAAGCAGGCGAGCAAGCTAGACAACAGGCCGCCTCATTGGGTCTTAATGCTCAACAACAAGAAGATGCGGCTCGTCAGGCTCAGGAGCGGTTTGGTCAAGCTCAGTTCGGTCAGAACGAACAGCTTAGAATGGCTCAACAGCAAGAAGACAGGGCCGTATTTGAAGCACAGCAGAGAGCAGAGCAAGAAGGCGCAAGACTTGGCCTATCGGCTCAAGAGATTCAAGAGCGCGTTAATCAAGCTCAGAACACTGCTAGAATGCAAGCAAGAGACACTAATAACCAAAACATGCTTAATAGAGCAAACCTTGGAATGCAGGGCCTTGCTGAAAATAGAGCAAACAGAGATCAGATGTTAAGGTCGGCTGAAATGTTGGGCGGATTTGGAGGTCAGCAACAGCGAATGGAAATTGAGCGATTGCGTAATCTTCAGGCGGCAGGACAAAACATTAGAGGCATGGATCAGAAAAGTTTGGACATGGGCTATCAAGATTTCTTACGTCAACAAGCATTTGGCAGAGAACAACTTGGTCTTCTTAGTAACATGTTACAAGGAGTTCCAATTACTCCCGGATCAACAACCCAGTCTTATGGGGCAGGGCCAAGTAGCTATCAACAAATGCTTGGCGCAGGAATTGGTGGCGTAGGATTGTACAACGCAATGGGCGGTTAATTTAATTTAAGAGGTTAGTGATAAGCTAATGAATATACTTCAGCAAGAAGACATCATCAAAGGACTCCCAGATCAAGCGTTGCAAGAAGAAGCTAAAAAGCCTAGCGGTCAGGTTCCTCAGTTTTTAGTTGTTTCTGAGATTCAACGCAGAACTGACATGCGTAAAAAATATCAAGACCCTAACCAACAACAGCCTCAAGGCACTGTGGCAGATCAAATAACTCAAGAAGGGATTGCATCTGTTCAGCCTCAACAGCCGCAGGGTCAGCAACAGCAAGGTCAGCCCATGCCTATGCGTGGTGGCGGTATGACTCCATTTATGCGTAAGTATGCAAGTGGCGGTGTTGTTCGTATGCAAGATGGCGGCATGACTCCACATGATATGGCGCAAATGGATGCTCAGATGATGTCTCAGAAGTATCCTTTTCTTAGTGGATCAAAAGATCAAGTTCTTCAAGGCTTAAGCTCAGTTGATCCTAGTGACTTTAGTTATATATCCTCTATGTTCAACAATTCCCCTGAGATTGATGCTGTATTAAATAGCTTACAACCAACGCCTGATCCAGTAAGCTTTGATCAGTCAATGCTTGATACTATGGACAATAGAATGCCATTGCCTCCAATGGTTGAAAACATTACGCCTCAGAGTACGCTAATGCTTGATGGAGTGATGACTACTACTCCTGACGGTCAAAGGCCTTATGCGCCTAACACGCCATCTATAGACAGTCTTGATCAGTTTGCAAATGCCTTTAGGGAAGACGCGGCAAGAGCAGAGAATCTTCTTGCTACGCTAGATGATTCAACCGCAAAAGAAAAAGAAGCGATAAGCAATCCTGTTAATGTTAACTTGCCAAAAATAAGGACACTTGAAGAAATTGGTAGGGATGCTCCGCAGATGCTCCCTTTGGCCGCTAGAGTTGAGCCAGAAATAAACCCTAGGAGATTTGGCCCTTTTTTAGATAGGTTTATAGAAAACTACGAAAAAGGCACTAGCGATTTAGGCAGTGGGCCGATGGGGTCTAGAGATGGTAGTAAAACTTCTGGAGCCAATAGAGGATTATTTCAAAAAGCCGAAGGTAGCGACAAAACATTCTATTTTGGCGGCTCTGATTCTAAGTCAAGTGATGCAACCTCAAGTGAGCCAGTTGGAACAGGAACGGTTTTAAGACAACCAGTAGGGACAAATACGGTTCTAAGAAAAGATAACGGTATGTATCTTCCTCATCTTGCTAATCCTGATTTATTTAGCAACTTAGAGCGAGAAGTTACTCCTGAAGTTACCCTTAATGAAACTGTAATTTCCGATGGAGCAACCTCTGGAGAAAGCGGTGATGGAGCAACCTTTGAAGGAAGCGGTGATAAATTAGCTAAAGGCGCAAATAATTCAGCAGGCATTATGAACAGAATATTAAACCTTAACTTAGATGGAGCGCAAAAAGAAGCTTATGCTATGGCTATGATACAGCTAGGAGCAGGCATTGCTAAGGGAGACCTAGCAGAAGGCTTATCTAATGCAGGCGTTGCCGCTAGTGGGGTTCTAGAGAAGTCTAGGGACAGAGCAGGAAAGCAACTGGATAGAGAGATACAAAGCAAATACTATGATGCAAAGTTGCGTGATTCAAGGCTTGATAGAGAATCAAAGATAAGAGAAAAAGCAGGTACTTTAGCTCTAAAAAAATATACCGCAGAGGCTACCTCACCTTTGAATTTAGCAAAATTCTCAAAGATGTCACAAGCTGAAAAAGATAAGCGTTATAACGATATTTTCCAAGAAGAATTAAGAGTTCTTACTCAATCGGCAACAGGGTCAGACATGAGGCGCGGTGGCAATCTGGCTGAAAGTCTTAACGAAGACCCTCTTGGGTTAAGGAAAACATAAGCAAATGGCTTTAATGTCGGAAATAAGGGACAAGTACCCTCAATACGAA
>Ga0208134_1002332_pt1 | contig 10287 bp, 12 predicted proteins | sample VirMetDEL_Mar_31_FD_184515 | JGI IMG/M metagenome (GOLD analysis project Ga0208134, IMG submission 184515) | Aqueous microbial communities from the Delaware River and Bay under freshwater to marine salinity gradient to study organic matter... | ecosystem: Environmental > Aquatic > Marine >...
TTCTTAGATGCGGATTTTACAGATATGGTTTCTGGGATGGCTCTCTACAACTTGGCTCAATCTAGTCATATTGATTCGATTTACTATCAGAACCATGCTGATTATATGAAGGGAATGGACGTTTATACCCTTCCAAGCGCAGAGCAAGCTTTCCAGAAGGTTCAAGAAAGCCTGGAGAAGGGAAAGCTTGTCTACTTACATTATGACCAGGCGAATAAAAAGAAAAAGCTCAAGGCGGTAAAGGCCTACTTCCAAGAACAATTCCCTGAAATAACGGTTGAGGCTTACTGTGCTGATGAAAATGATGATGATTTAAAACTATTAAAGACTGATGCGAATAAATTCCTAGAGCCTCGAATTTTAAGGGAAGACAAGCCTCTTAGATTACTCATTGTTACGGGGTGGGCTGAAAGGGGTTGGGATGTAACTAACCCAAAATTTAAGTTTGATTTAACCGTGGGCATATATGAGGGTAATTATAAATCAGGGGAGGATATAGCTCAGGCATTAAGACGGCCTAGATTTACTGATGAGCATTGGGTTTATATTGATAGGCAATTTAAATATACAACAAGGCGAGCGGTAAAGAATGCTCAAGAGATTGCTATAGAAGGATATTCAAAGATAGAGAAGCACTTTACAGAAGATGTGTACGATAGAGCGAAAGAAAGAGCCTTAATAATCAAAGAGAATATGGCCTATCACTTCAAGATAATCTGTGAGGAGAGGGGGGCTAACTATGAAGAGGTAAAGATACTCATAGGAAATACGATAGGAAAGCTTATAAGGGAGCTTGCTTTGCACGAAGAGGACAATGAGATTGTCGATAGATATAAGGATAAATATAAGAGGAATCTGTTTTTAGACAAATACTTTAGAAAGGAAAATCTAGAAGAGACCATTACTTTTGACGAATTTAAGGAGTTATTCATACGAGACAGAGATATAAGAGAGGATGAAATCCAGGAAATACTATATCTCTGGAGCTTAGACGAGGGGCGCAGACGTACTCACAATCGAGAGAATAACTGGGTGGCTGTCTTGAAAGGAGCCTTATGTGACGAGATAGATAAGCTTATAAGAACATCGGGCATCACTCCCGCGCAATCTCTAATCTCCTTCCATCAGGATAGGGGTGTATCAGAAATAGAGTTAATCCTGGATAAGGAGAAGATTGAGCCTATCAGACACTACCTGCAATCAATTATGGAAACAGAAACAAACAGTTATTTCTTCCTGAAAAAACATAAAACTCAGCCTTATGTATGGCTGGAACATTTCTTTCAGCGATTAGACTTTGATGCTGAGTTGATTCAGACCAGGGCTAGAAGCCAGGTTAAAAAGGAAATTATCGCCTATTACAAAGAGAAAGGACTGCTTAAAGGTATCTCAAAGGTAGGAGAGCAGACAGTCTTTATAGATGGACGAATCGCAGAAAAGATTTCAGATAGGCAGAGACTATGGGATGTAGAGCTGGATTGGCTAAGAGCAGATAAAAAGAGCCTGGTAATCAAGAAGAGACACTACCCACACACTGAAACAGCTATTAGGTTTTCAAAATTCTATAGAGCCTCTAAGCCAGGGCTAGAATTTTTTAAGGAGAACGCTAGTGATTAGGGATGTGTATGAGGAGGATGAGATTGTTAAGCAATGGCAAGGCACTAAACCAGATAGAACTATGCCAATAGAGGATTTATTTATTCTTGTCAGAGATGGTTTTAGGAAATGCGAGGAACATTGTGTTTATCGCGAAAGATACGGAGAAAGCTCTTGCCTATGTGTTAGAGAGCTATTTCCGTCAGAAGAGTTCTACTTGCTCTATTTGGAGCTTAGGGAATGGTATGTAAGCCGCGCAGCGGAAAAGATAGCGGAAGCTATAATTGGAGACATTAATGATTAAATTATTAGACTTATCGGATAAGGCACAGAAGATTCTAAAAGACTCTTATCCATTAAGAAAGAACTGGGATGATGACCAGTTTATAGAGGCCTATAAGGACTTTATGAGAGAGACAAACTTTGAATATAAGGACTTAGGGTTCAACGGCTTCCAGGTTGCGATTAAGAGATATAAGACTCAAGGCGTTAAGAAGGACTTACTTGATACAAAAACCTATCATCCGAAATATAACTCACTGGGCTCATACATAGAGCATAAAAGAAAGGAGGCCGTTGATGAATGTTACAGAGGTTGAAGCGTATAAGCCTTTCCTTGAGGATATTAAGATTGCTGAAGATTGGTTAAAGGAGGCCGCTGAACAATACAAAGATTTTGGTTTGGAGAGGAAGCAATGTCTCGATAAGGTTAAGGACATTGAAATATCATGGGAAGCAGAGAAGTTTAATATATCAAAGCTTCAGCAGGAGCAGAATGCTCTTTCTCAGGCTAGAAAAATTAAAGAGGTAGAACTGGCCAATAAAAGGCTGGAGCTTGAAGAACGCATATATCAGGACACTCTGAAGGGTCTCATGGAGAAGCAACCGGAGTTTGAGGAAGCGTTGCGGGGTCAAGTTAAAGCCTTTGCGGACAGCAGATTCTCAGGCCTGTCTTTTGAAGATGAGGACAGTGGGCATGAAGCAGTCGCTGACGGCATTATTAAGAGGCTTGGAAATTTTAAAGACTTCTCACAAGATACAGTTGAATGGCGCGGTGCTAAAGCACACTATGAACAAATAATTGAGCAGCTTTGCGCTGCAAAGATTAAAGGCAAGCAGCTAACAGCGAATGAGGCTCATTATAGGTTTCAGAAAATTATTGAGTGTCTAAGGGTTCAAGAGACGAGGCTTTTCCGATGAATGTCGCCAGGAATCAGGCTAAATATCAGATGCTCAAGCTTGTCCGTTCTGGAAGAAGTCTTAGAGAAGCCAAAGCACTCATGAAGGTTGGAACTGTAGCTTTGACGACTGAATACGCGAAAGCGGGTGATTTGAAAGACCTTCAGAACCTTGAAGGAGGTCTTTCTCGCATTCGCCAAACTCGAAACGATGCAAAGCAAATCATGAAGCTAAAGTTTGCTCCCAGGACAATGGAAAGCTCAAGAGAGGAGGTTCTTGCTAAATTCGGAACGGGCTATAAAGGTAAGATTCCATTAGATTGGAAGCGGGATGGAAACCTGGTGAGAAGAGGGCGGCCAAATAAACCCCGCCCAGGTTCTTCGAAGGGCAAGATTGGAAGAACCAGGGTAATTGGTGCAAAGAAGGTTCTGAAGGACTTTGAAGCGCTGACCAGGACACTTCAAGCTCTGATAAGAAAGCATGGCAAGGGTGACACGAAAGGTCTCCAGAAAGCTTTCAAGGCTGTTCGAACTGGAGTCAGCGTGAGGAGCTAAGAATATACACTCAAGCCACTAAAGCCGCTTAATTGCGGCTTTTTATTATCTTTTTATTTATTTGCAAGAAAGGGCTTGAGAACTGAAGTTCTCTGGGTATAATGCGCGCCTTGCTGAAGTGAAAGACAGCAAGAAGATTTGGCTTTATATGGAACATTGATGGAACATGGGAAAAGCGTTAGTGAACCCTAACCTTTGGAAGCCCGCCAAACTTGAAGAAAAACTTAGTCCCGTTCGTCTAGAGGCCTAGGACACCGCCCTTTCACGCTCAGCCCGTTCAGCAAATCAAAATCTACACATCCTCTGCAAGCCCCGTATTTACTACTAATTTCAAATAATTAATTCTAAGAAACAGAAAAATTCGATGGAACATCCATGGAACATGGAAAAATTAAAGCTTGAAATATCAGTGATTTAGAATTAAGTTAGAACTCCCATATGGAACATCCATGGAACATTTAGGAGACATCTAATGCCCAAATTTGTAAGCGAAACCATCCCGATTGACGACTATGCTGAGATAGGAGCTGTCCAGAGAGGGAACAACAAATATTGGTATGTTCGGATGTACTGGAAGGAAGGTAAACAGAGCTCTTATAAGAGCCTAAGTCTTCCCTATGAAACAGGCTTGGCAAGCTCAAGAATAGCCAGGAAAGAAGGACTGAAGAAATACCAGGAATTTCTGGCAAAAGTCTCAATAGGCTTATCACCTACTACTACAACAGACATTCAGAATATTACAAAAGAATACTACCGAGCTATCTACGCCAAAGCGGAAGAGAATGATGCACTCCTGGAGCAAGGGTTAAGACCCAAATGGCAGGTGAAAGGTGGAAAGGGTTTTTATAGCATTTCAAGATGTAAGGCTATCCTAGACTTAATGCCTTACCTGGAAAGATTTTGGAAGACCCTTCCCAATCAAGATATGGCGGCAATAACATTCAACCAGCTTGAGGGTTTTGATGATTGGATGAACATAGAATATACGCTTAGTCCCTCTAGACGCGCAAAGATAATAACTCAGATAAGAATGATATGGAGATACGGGCGAGAGAAGGGATATGTGAATTGGGTTCCAAATCCTTCCAGACCGCCGCAAGAGTTAAAGGAACGAGCCAGAAGAAACCTCAAAGAAGAAGAATGGCAACTAATGCGAGACTGGGCAAAGAATCAGATGGATGCGCTTGCGAAGGATAAATATGCCAGGAAGGAGCAAAGAGACATTGCTCAACAATTTTGGTTATGGTTCCAGGTTATCTCATGGACTGGCATAAGACCGCCCAATGGAAGCGTAAAGAAGAACTTTCTGAAATGGGATAGCTACGAAAAGATTGGTAAGCCAGGCGAATCAGAAAAGAGGCTATTCCATCGAAAGGATGAGAAAGGTCATGACTATACAGCGACTATCCATCCAAGAGGTTGGAGGTATTTTGACGCATTAGAGGAATTCCATAAGAATAGAGGGACATACTCTAGGAATGGATACCTTTTTTGTCATACACACGTTCGAGAGAATACTTATGAGATTGGAGACCCAATAGCTAACTTCTATAAACAATGGAAGAAGATGCTAGTCGAATTAGACCTCGATATGCCTCAAGGCACCCCTCAAAATCAGAGGTTGGTTCCTTACTCGCTACGGGGTTACTACATAACTATGAGGCTGAGATATGGCAAAGGATTGTCGATAGATAAATTAGCAAAGGCTTGCGGAACATCTGCTAAAATAATTCTTCAAACATACTATGATTTCTCCTCAGAAAAGGAATATGACGAATTAAACCAGGGTTTTGAATTGGAAGATGACGCACCAGGCGTAGAATTCAATGCTGATGGATTTTTAATACCTAACTCCTTAGATGAGGCTATGCTTTAAAACTCTAATTTTTTTTTAAGATAGAGAGACCCCGTAGCGAGATAGACGGGTCTCTCACCACTATTTCTTCCCCCAACATAAAAATTACAGAAAGGATGGAACATGAAAAAAATTCTTAAGTTATCTTTAACGTATTTCTTCTCGATAGTCATAATGTCGGGATGCGTAGCTCCACTCCAAGTAACCCAAGTAACCCCAATAACAGAGTATGTTGACAGGTTTACTCTAAATGAAACAACTTACGAAGAGGTGAAATCTTTTTTTGGAGGACCAAACGTCTATTCAACAGTTCCGTACGTGGGAATTGTGGCAGTTTGGAATCAAACGATTGGTTCCTGCCTTTATTCTGTTCAATTCTTTTTCCGAGAAGAATCGAAAATCTATTATCAGCGTGGAGCTATTCAGAATACCTGTTACTAAATTCTAAGGCTTCGGCTACTCTGTATGAGGTGAAGCTTCAGAGAAGGAATATGACGAATTAAACCAGGGTTTTGAATTGGAAGAAGACGCACCAGGCGTAGAATTCAATGCTGATGGATTTTTAATACCTAACTCCTTAGATGAGGCTATGCTTTAAAACTCTAATTTTTTTTTAAGATAGAGAGACCCCGTAGCGAGATAGACGGGTCTCTCAAATAGAGGGGCGTTAACTCAGCATTTCTGGTTTAAACTATTTGCACCTCTTGCTCCAGCATTCAGCGTTTAGTTCTCTAAGCCTTGCTTAAATCTTGATATAATATACGCATATTTTGAGAAAGAACCGCTTGGCTTAAAAGAGCCAAATCCCCTCCGAAGTATCACCAAATTAAACTTAAACAGACACCTAAGAACCCAGGAGAGCGAAGCTATGCCCGAATTGAACAGCCTGATAGAAGAGATACGAGATAGATTAGAGATGATGGATGATGCAAAAATTAATACGAGATTTATGTTAGCAAATGGGCTTTTGGAATTATACGGATTTCCAAGAACCCTTGAATTTTTATGCGAAGACCCTTCAATCGGTGAATTAGACGATGGAATTGAGAAGACTGGTGGGTATGATGCTTTAAAAGAATGGAGAAAAGAATACTCTACTTCTGAATTAATTGAGCCACTTCTATTTTTGATTGACGGAACAAATCGCCTAGAGGACGCTGATGCTTATCCAGAATATAAGATTGTTAAATTAAATGCAGATGACGTTAGAAATTAGCAAAAGTTTTACGTGCGAAGGTGTCCAGAGCTAGAGAGATACTAGGAGTTTTCTAACCGCCCTGGTATGAATTGACGGTATTTAGAGCAATATAGAGGCAGATATAAAATAATAGACGCTGTTTCGGTGGTAATGTATAATGCTTATTAATCTGTAAAGATAAGCATTAATAGCATAACTCATTGAAAGGTATAGAGAAATGGCTAAAGAAGGACAGGCAGTTACGCTAAATAAAGCAGACCACCAGGCATTTCTCGCCTACCTGGACAATTCCCGCCATGCCGCCAGGGATAGGGCTATTTATCTTCTAACTTATAGAGCTGGAATGAGAATTGGCACCGTTGCTCAAATTACTTTAAATGACATTATTGATACAAGTGGAAAACTGAAGACAGTAGTAGTTCTACGAAAGTCTATAACCAAAGGTGGAAAGACGATAAGTGCCTATCTGTCGCATCCTGAGCTAAGAGAAGCTCTTAGCGCCTGGATAGAAGAAAGAGAGGATAACTGTAGAGAGACATTGTTCTTCTCTCAGAAAGGTGCTCCTTTTACGCCTAATACACTATCCAGAGTAATGCTCCAACATTATAAGAAGGCAGGCCTAGAGGGACGGTCAAGTCACTCAGGAAGACGCTCATTCGCCAGTAATTGTCTGAAGTCTGGGATGGATTTAGTGGCACTTAGCAAAGTGATGTCTCATACCTCAATCAATACAACAATGAGATACGTTCATCATGATGAAAGCGAATTGTTGAATCTAATTAGAAATGTATAGTAGACTATTTATACATGAATAGATTTAAGGAGAGTTGGGATGTTTGAAGAGATTGCAGTTGTACAGAAGAAACCAGGAAGAGCACCGGCCAAGCCGTCAGATAAACATCTGCCAGTTTTCGAGAGAATCCTAGGTAGAACTACTAAAGCGTTAGAAAGAGGGATACTAGAAGCTAAAGGACGCTTTGAAGGAGCAGATAGTGGGCCTGAAGAAAAGGCACGTGCTTCAACTTGCTGGAAGGTTCATAAGCAAAATGATGCAAATCCTGGGCAAGAGGAGCTGGTCTATATCGGTATCCCTTGTGGTAATAAGTATATGGTTTGGTGGAAAGATGCAGATGGCAAGCCTACAGGTCAGAAACTTGTTAAGTCTGGTGAAGTTGTAGCACAACTAGAGAGCTGGTTAGGCACTATGAAGGGTCTCGATAAAACATCCTCGCACGGTAAAGAGTTTTGGGCGCACGCTATTGAAAATAGTGAGCCACCAAAGCAGAAAGGAAAGGATGAGAAGGATAAGGCTCAGAAGCACGATAAAGCTACAGACTTTTGGGTGGATAAATAATGAAATACTTATTAATGACGTTACTGATTTTTTTTGGATCTTTGGCCCATGCGGAGGTAGTAAATTTTGAATGCACATATGGCAGTAATTCAAACCCGATTAGCCATTCGGTGGATATGACTAACAAAACTTGGGAAAAGACCGAGGGAGGGGTGACCATAATTTTTGACGATGTTGTAGCTAGTTCAAATAGCATTTCGGTCACGGGTCAATATGGAGATATACTTTTGTATAAGGATACCCATGTAATCTCGCGAGTTGATTTAAGTTATTCTTTTAAATATGTATTCTCATCTCCGTCTCTAGGAGTCAGCCATGAGTCCGATTATGTGGGCCAATGTAAGATAGTTGAGGCGCCTCCTGTTTATAGGGCGTTTTAGTAAGGATAAAAGTTAATTGAAGAGCCCCTCGCGAAAGTCAGGGGCTTTTTTTATGCCTGGAGAAAAGCCCAGGGAATACAGAGTTACATGACAAGGGTAGGGATTCTTTTATTTTTTATTTGTCTTGCTATTACTTTTAAATAGGCGAGAGAAAAAACACGGTCAAAATCTCATTAATAGTTAATTCAGGTTAAATCTACTTCCATCTAATTAATGACGCTTTAGCCAGGATAATAGAGAACCTGGTCGAAAATAATGCCTTTTAGACGGTAGGTTAGCGGGTCTGGGAGGGAGGATAAGAAATTCATTTCTTGACGAGAATGTCAAAAATACTGTATAATAACAATTACTTAGGCGGGGAATCTAGAAACAACATTAAGCGAATAATAGTTTTCGCAAGCCGCCCGCCGAACAAATATGCGTCAATCATACAAATCTCTAGCAGACTTAATAGATAACCAAGAGCCTATCTATATCGGACACTATTACCCCGAAATAAAGGAATATCTGGACAATCAATACAGCATGAGCCTCAAAGATAGCGTTGATATAGACCAGATACTTGAACTAATAGTGTATGAGAATCCCGATGAAATATAGCCTATCTGATAAAGATATATTAAACCTTACCCTTTATATGACTGTTCCTGACATTTGTAAGAGGTTCTCGCATCTAGAGTTAAATCAGCGGCGGGTGTATCGCGTACTGGAGAAATATCAGTCACCTCCGCCTTTGCAGAGAAGAAAGAAATTTTTTGAAGACACACTGAACGCGACAAAAGTGTCTATAAATACTTCCCAAAAGCAGAAAAAATTTAAGGTTAAGAAAGCAATTCAGCTTCTTGGCGAAGACCTATGCGACAGCATAGAGGAGAGAGCGCGTCTGTTTGAAGAGAAGTGGACATGACTTTAAGCATCTGGGAACCCAGAGATAAGACCAGACCTGTCAGAAAACTCTATAAAGATGGAAAGAAGGTAGCTATTGATTGGAGCCTTTACTGGCGAGAGGTCAAAGCCTACAAAAATGAGGAAATAACACTATCTCTTATCAAAGATCTGAAAAATAAAATTATTGAGAAAGACTTAAACGTATGTCTAGGCACTAACTCACCAAAAGACGAAATGGTGAACGATATAAACGAGTTTAGGAGAACTAAAGCCTCCTTAAAGAATGAGGATAGAAACTGGGTCTTATTAGACTGTGATAAATGTTACCCAGAGGTTCATCCCCAAATGAGCACACGCGAGCGAGTGAAAGTGCTTGAAGACAGGTTGCCAATCCTTCGGAGACAGGGATTGGTAGCCTGGCCTTCTTCTAGTGGGTATTTCCTAGATGACAGCATAGATAAAGAAACAGGCTTGTCGCGTCATAAAAGACTCAATCTGCATATATTCATACTCCTGGATAAGCCTGAGAGCGAGCAAACAATTAAGAACTTTCTTAAAAGTCACAAAGACGACTTGGATACAGCGTTGGGCGTTATAACTCAGCCCCACCTGATAGCAAACCCAATCTTTGAGAACACTCCAAAGCACACATACCCAGGCCAGGACATCTATTTAAGAGAGGAGGGAGAATGTTAGATTTAACAGAATATCGACAACGTACTACCGAGCCTCCTGGCAACTCTAGCCAATGCAAGGGATATGCTACTGCTTACGCCGATTTAGAGAGACAACTTTTAAGAGAGTTTGCTGAGGTAAGCCCAGAGATTGGTGCAGGCGCTGATAGATTCGGGAAGTTTGGCAACCTGCTTGCTAGAGACATCGCAAAGAATAAGGGAGCGTATCCTGAGAAATTAGAGGCGATTCTCTCCCATCCAGTAATTCTAGGAGATAGAGACGTATCCTGGTTAAAGGGTGTAACCAGGTCAAATTTAGAGAGCTATAACAAGAATGCCTGGAAGAGAGAGGTATATCTAAGCAACTATAAAACTAGAGGACAAAATTACGAATATTTAGCGGATATTTCTGAAAGATATAACCTAGATGATGGCACTGTAAGAGCCTATGACCAGAAGATAAAAGAACAAATAACAGGGATATTTCTAGGGAAGGGACGAATAGATTGGCAGGTTAAAGACCTTAACTGCTTAGATTTAGCGAATTACGATGATATTGATAATGTTCCAAAGAGAGGGATAGTTTCTTTAAAGTCAGCCCCAGGAACA
>Ga0208134_1002333_pt1 | contig 10287 bp, 8 predicted proteins | sample VirMetDEL_Mar_31_FD_184515 | JGI IMG/M metagenome (GOLD analysis project Ga0208134, IMG submission 184515) | Aqueous microbial communities from the Delaware River and Bay under freshwater to marine salinity gradient to study organic matter... | ecosystem: Environmental > Aquatic > Marine >...
GCCAGTGCAACGGCGGCTGCTAATAGCGCCTCTGCTGCTGCTGGTTCGGAGTCTGGCGTGGCCGCTGATGCTGCTGCTGCCAACCAAGCAAAGCTAGACGCACAAGCTGCACAGGCTGCTGCTGAGACCGCCGAGACAGGCGCCGAGACAGCCGAGACAAACGCAGGTACACAAGCCACGGCTGCTGCTGGAAGCGCAACTGCTGCTGCATCTAGTGCAACCTCTGCGGCTTCGTCGTCAGGTACGGCAGCTACTAGTGCGTCACAGGCTGCTACGGCAGCAATCTCTGCTAGCTCTAGCGCATCATCGGCATTGTCAGCATCTTCGGCAGCTAACTCTAGCGCAACCAATGCAGCTTCTAGCGCAATTGCTTCTGCTAACAGTGCAACTGCTGCCTCAACGTCAGCGACAAACGCAAGTACATCAGCAACAAACGCTGCTGCTAGCGCGGCTGCTGCACAAGCTGCACAAGAAGCTATTGATGGTTTGTACTTAGGCGCACAGGCGTCTGACCCTACCGTTGATCTAAACGGTGATCCTGTTACAGCAGGTGATTGGTACTTTAACACAACTTCTAATTTAAGCCGCGTTTACAGTGGTTCATCTTGGGTTAACACAGCAAACGTAGGTACAGTAACCAGTGTTTCTGGCACAGGTTCAGTTAATGGAATTACACTTACAGGGGCAGTAACATCTAGTGGCAGTTTAGCGTTAGGTGGTTCTCTAGTTTCTGTTAACGGAGGCACATACTAAATGACTACTATTATTACTAAGAATGGCTCAGGTGCGCCCACAGCAGGGCAGTTAAGTGAAGGCGAACTCGCAGTAGACTTGACTAACAAAGAACTTTACACCAAGTCTGGATCAACTGTTATAAAGATTGGCGCTCAAGGCGGCTCAACAGGAACCTTTACGGATCTTACTGCAACCTCAAGCTTTACGTCTCCCGGTATCGACGACAACGCAACGTCTACAGCTATCACTATTGATAGCAGTGAGGACGTAGGCATCGGCACAACCACGCCTGACACCATACTGCATCTCAAGGACAGCATCCCTATCCTCACCATGGAACACGATGCTGGTCAATCGGCGCGCCTCTACTTTGAAGATGCGACTGACGGCGGGTGGGGCGGTATCAAAGCTAGATACGCCTCAGGCGGTTCAGTGAAAGAGATAGCGATAGCTCCCGCCAGCGCAACAGGCGACGCTCGCTATGGCGGCCTGTCTGTAACGCCAACCAAGGCAACCATCGGCGGGGATTTCCAGCAAACCAATCTAGATGTGGTGGGACAAGTCTCAATCGAAGGTACTTACCCTGCTTTGGACAGCCGAACACCGGGTCAGCTAGGCTCTCGCCTTGTTACAACCGGCACCAACATGCTCATGTCCAGCTTGACCTCCTCGGGAACTTATGCCGCAGACATCTACAAGGTGGGCCTATCTGAGACTGGTCCTACTAGACACACATGGACAACTTCTTCTGCTGGGAGCGCCATGGTGCTACTGGATGGTGGAAATCTCGGTATTGGTACGACTGCTCCGCAGACGAAGCTACACGTAACGCAATCAGTAGAAGACGGCAGTGACGGTATACGACTAAGCCGTAGTAATGGGCTTGGGACTTTCACCCAGTGGGTTAGTGGCGCCTCCTCTTGGAGTCTCGGCTACTCTAATCCAGCTACTACCGACCCTACTACAGCTACCTTGACTGTAATGAATACTGGTGCAGTGGTGATAGGTAAGACTGACGCCTCCACTAATGTAAACGGGGTGCAGTTCGACACATTAACCGGATGTGGTCGGATAATAGCCTCTAAGTCCGAATCAGGTACTCGAGATTCGCTGATGAACTACCACAACTTCACTTACGTCGGTGGGGTTAGGTACACAGACACAGCAACCTCGTTCCCTACGTCATCAGATGAGCGCCTGAAGGACAACATCGTAGATGCCCCTGCTGGTAACATCGACGACCTCAAGGTTCGATCATTCGACTGGAAGTCTAACGGTGAGCATCAGGAATACGGCTTCGTGGCTCAAGAGCTTGAACCTGTAGCACCCTACGCTGTAAGCAGCTGCGGTACTGAAGACGCTATGTTGGCGGTGGACTACAGCAAGCTTGTACCTATGCTGGTCAAAGAGATACAAGACTTAAAAGCCGAAGTAGCGGCACTCAAAGGAGCATAAAGAATGACAAAAATTATATGGACAGTTTCATCCCTAGACTACGAAGTATCTAAAGATGGTCTAGACAACGTAGCCACTGTAGCCCATTGGCGCTGTACAGGTGTAGATGCAGACGGTAACGTAGGTTTGGTTTACGGCACCAAGGCGTTGCCAGAGCCTTCTTCGGATAACTTCATGCCTTGGGACAGCATCACTGAGGAAACTGTATTAGGTTGGCTCGTAGCTGACATGGCTACAAACAAGATGGATGACACACCTACTGAGCAAGAGTCTATAGAAGCCTCTGTACAGGCGCAGATTGATGAGAAAGCCAATCCTACTCGTGGCACAGGCGCTCCTTGGGCAGCATGAAACTCTTGGCAGCTCTAGTACTCGTGTTACTCACTGGATGCTCAGGTACACTACGAGAGAAATCTACGGTGTGCTTGGGGTTCTGTTCGCACACTGAAATTGAAACTGAGACTCAAACAAAGGACATTAAAAAATGAAGGCATTAACTTTCCTATTAGTTTTAGTTGCTTTTACTGCGTCTGCTGCTGAACTTTACTTAGAGGACGGTACAGTAATTAACTTGCCTGTAGGTTCTAAGGTTTATGTTAATGATAATACTGTATGGTCGTTTACTAGGTTTGATGAAGGCGGCTTCGACATTCGACCTTTGACGCCTCTGGTAGAAGTAACAGAAGTTTGTCAAGACTCAGGGTTTACCTTTGGTGGTGGCTCTGTTGTTTGCACAGAAGAGGTGGTTGTAGAAGAAGAATCAGAAGAAGCCTGTGATGGGTTTACCTTTGGCGGCTCTGGTGATTGTTAGTCGTGGAAGTGAGTGAGTTCAGAATAGAGCGCATGGAAAAGGCTTTGGACAAAGTGTGCGAGGCCGTTAGTCAGATTGCTGTAGTTGACGAAAGGCTCTTATCGTTACTCAACAGAATGGAGCGTTTTGAGAAGCGCCTCGACGAGCAAGAAGATAAAGTTATTGAGTTGTCAGAAGATGTCATTCTTAACTCAAAGCTAATAAAGACTAGCGAAAGATTCTTTTGGATAGGTGTCAGTGCCGTGGCGTCGTTTGTTGTTTACATGGTGCGTTAATGCTAGAACTATTGATCGGACCAGTTACATCTCTACTTGATAAGTTCATCCCTGACTCAGATGAAAGGAATAGGCTTGCCCATGAAATATCTACAATGGCTGAAAGACACGCTCAAGAGTTGGCTAAAGCCCAGATTGCGGTTAACAAAGAAGAAGCTAAAAGTTCTTCTCTCTTTGTTTCTGGGTGGCGTCCAGCGGTTGGGTGGGTTTGTGTCAGCGGAATGGCATTTAATTTTATCTGCGTCCCTCTTGGGAATTTTACCCTTACTCTATCTGGTGTGGATGTTTTTTTGCCGTCCTTGGATTTGAGCCAGATGATGCCAGTGCTTATGGGCATGTTGGGCTTAGGAGCTATGCGTTCCTTTGAGAAAGCCAAAGGCTGTGCGAGGGATAAGTAATGGCATATAATCCTGACTGGGAACCTATAAGAAATAAGCTAATGAACGCTTACGCTAATACGTGGGCGGATTTATTTGAAGACGCTGTTAATGTAGCTTATGGTACTCAGAATGCGTCTATTGATACAAGCTATCAACCCGGATTCTTAGCTAGCCTATATGCCTCTGGAGACCTAGATGCTCAGACTCTTGCGTACTACATAGATTATGTGGATCCGCAAGGTAACTTGTTTATGAGCGTTCTTAATCAAATGGGTGTTTATGACAAGTTTGCTAAAGAGTTGTTTGATACGAAGTGGACTGAAGACGCTGAATACAACATTAGTTACTGCGAAGAGAACGGCTGTCGTGATGAAGCTATGCAGCGTTTCTACGACAAATGGAAAGCCTCAGGCGAGCCTACTACTAAAGATGGTATGTTGTCTGACGAACAGTATGACGAATGGTTAGCAGAGCAGCCTGTAGATCCGGGTCCTGAGCCTCCTGTTGATCTTTATCAAGCAGTCAAAGATGCCGCAGGGATTGAAGACCTTACTGACGAAGACATAGATGTTGTACAAAGTATAATAACAAAAGTTAAAGGTGCTGTACCTACCGATATAGAATCTGCTCAAGAACTCATAGTAGATATATTAAAATCTACTGTTATAGGTTCTGCAATAAAAGATTGTCAGACTTGGACAGGCCAAGTAGAAGACCCAGAAACTTCTGAGATATACGATGGTTGGCAAGATTGTGTTAATGTAGGAGCTGTTTTATCAATACCCGGACTTGACATTCCTATGCCTCCGGGCATGGTTGATTTGTCTGTAAGAGACTTAATTGTACTTGTTCAGGACGCCGGAGAATCCTTTGAGGACTTTATTCAAGACCCTACAGGGTGGCTAGAAAATAAAATAGAAGAAGCAGCACAGGCTGTAATGGACGCTTGGGAAGGTATAACAGACCCTAAAAGCTCTAACGGTTTGTTTGATATTCTTGTAGACTGGGGGGGCGATGTACTAGCCGGTGTAATCTTTAGTCAAGTTAAAGATCAGATAGATACTGAGAATCCTTTCCTGTTAGTAGAGGGCGACTGCCTTACAGACTCAGCGTACAGGGAAAAAAACCCTGACGAGTGCCAACAGTTTTTAGTAGACTGTAGCGCACAGTTTGGTAAAACAGGCGGTTTCGTACCTTCAGCAGCCGAGTGTGGAACTTGTGAAGACCCTGACTTTACTCCTACGGGGCCTGACGGCGCGTGTGTAGACCCAGACCCTAATGACTGCGCGGGACAGAAGAAGACTCTTAATAGCGATGGAACTTGTGGTGAATGTTTAGATACATCCCAGAAGGATTTTGGTCAAGGCTGTGTAGCTGTTTGTCAGTACGACGAAAACCTCCCAGCAGACTCTCCTGACTGTAAGGAACCTTGGACTGACGACGGGCCTACTGAGGGCGAGTGTACAACCCAAGGGCGTTTACATGTACCCGGAGATGCCTCTACAGAGACCGCTAGCGCCTGTGGTGATTGCTTACCTACACATACAGAAGAGGACGGTACTTGTACAGAATGGACTGACGGTGGTCCTACAGAAGAAGAGTGTACTGAGCAAAACAGAGTCTATAGGCCTAGCAATGGGACAGGGAAGGATAGTTCCTGTGGTGGTTGCTTGGGAGGCTTTGAACTTGGAGGAACAGAGGGAACTGAATGTGTACCAGAAGGGGTTGAGGAGCCTTGTACCGGTAATCAAATTAGGAACGAGGAAACTAGGGAGTGTGAAGACCCACCGCCTACCTTTGAAGAAGGACAGCCTTGTACTACTGAAGACGGCAAGGCAGGAACTTATGACTCCGAAGGTGGCTGTGTTCCTGACTGGGAAAACACAGGACCTTCTGTAGACGACTGCGCAGCCTTGGGTAAAACACACATATCTGGCGATCCCTCGGAACAGCAGGCTAGTGAATGTGGCGGGTGTATAAACCCTACATGGGATCCTGTAGGAGCCAACGGTGAGTGTGTAGCTCCGGAGTGTGATGAAAGCACTTTTAAAGAAGAAGTAACAGAAACAACTACAGTACCTTACGGAACAGCAGCGAGACCACAGGCACCTACGTATACAGAAATAAACGGTGTGTGTACTAAAACTACTTATGAGGTTGTTGTCGCAGATCCTACACAAGCAGACTGTGAAGCCGAAGGTAAAGTCTTGGGTGAAGGTAGACGAGGTAAGACTTGTGTTGAGCCTCCTGTAGAAGAAACATGTACGAACGGAGCTATAGACGCGCCAGAGTGTAAGGACTGTGGGGATGGCTCTACTCCAGATCAACACGAAAACAACGACTGTGGGAAGCCTCTTAAGGTTACAGATGATACATGTGGTCCTGATACGTTTACTAAAGAAAGAACAGTAGAGGTATCTGTAGGTTACGTAGATAAAGTTCAGGACCCGACTACTGAGTATAAGGTAGAAAACGAGGAGTGTACAAAAGTAACTACAATTTACGTGTCTGCTCCTAATCCCGAGGTTGTAAACTGTGGTGACGGCAAGCCTCCTGAAAGTGAGGAAGGGTGCGTGGAGTGTCCAGAAGGTTCACGTTTTTCAAGCGCTTCTAGTTTAGCAGCTTGTGGTGCTCCTCCACCTCCCCCACCTCCCCCACCTCCGCCACCTCCGCCTCCTCCGGTCTGTGGTGATGGTAAACCTCCTGAAGGTGAGGACGGGTGCGTAGAGTGTCCGGAAGGTTCACAATATACTAACGCTTCTAGTTTAGCTGCTTGTGGTGCTCCTGTAGAGTGTAACGCAGAGAATGTCACATCTCAAGTTAACTTAACTGAGACTGTACCATTTGGTGATCCGATACCTGACCCGACGACAACTTACGAGGGTAATGGTACTCAATGTGTTGCTACTACGACAACTTATGTGGAGGGTCCTAACCCTTGTGCAACCATTGACGACAGTAATTACGAAGAATGTGGTTACGATAAATGCGAAGAGGGTAGTGAATCCCCTTACGTTAAAGACGGCGCAGAGTGCATAGCTTCTGTAGTAGAGTGTACAGACCCTAATAGAAACACAAACGAAGACGGTAGTTGTGCAGAAGGGTGTAAAGAAGGCTATAGGCTTCAACCGGGAGAGGGTGGAGAAACTCTCTGCTTACCTCCTCAGATCGTGTGTTGGGATAACACCTTAGCGTTCACAGAAGGCGAGTGTCCTGAGGAGCCTCAGATTGAATGTTGGGATGGAGAAATAGTCAACGACGCATCTAAGTGCTCTGAGGAGCCTCAGATTGAATGCTGGAACGGAGAAATAGTCAATGATTTATCTAAGTGCTCTGAGGAGCCTCAGATTGAATGTTGGGATGGAGAAATAGTCAATGACGAATCCAAGTGCTCTCCGGAGCCTAATGAGGTAGACTGTGAAGCAAAAAATAGGGTACAAAAGACACCTTATGAGTGCGGAGAGTGTCTTCCTAACTTTAAGCTTGAGGGCGGCTTGTGTGTTGCTCCACCTGAATGTAACGCTGATACTGCTACGGCTCAAGTTAACTTAACTGAGACAATACCTTTTGGTGATCCTTTACCTGATCCCACGACAACTTATGAAGACGACGGTACTCAGTGTGTTGCAACTACAGTTACCTACGTCAACGAAGAAGGCACTTGTCAGCAAAGAGGCCTTATAGAGTACGAGGGAGAGTGCTACGATTGTACAACTATAGATAAGGACAACTTTAGGGCTTGTAACGGTGTTCCTTGTGGTAATGGCGTATTTGCAAAAACACAAGAAGAGTGTCCGTCTACAGACGTATGTAGTGGCGATGGCTTGTATCCTGAGGAAGGTAAAGAGTGTGTAACTTGTCCAGCTAACACACCAAACGCAGGTAAGTCAATGTCTACTTTGGCAGCCTGCGGCGAGCCTATTATAGTAGGCCCGGAGTGTGAGGACCCTCAGACTGACGAAGAGAAGTTAGAGTGTGGTTGGGTAGAGTGTCCTAACGGTGGGATAGCCGAGAACTTAGAAGCCTGTGGTGACACAACTGTAACTACTTGCTTAGACGAGACAGCAAACAACTTTAATGAAGAAGGCCCTTGTGTCTACGGCCCTGTAGAAGATATTTGTGAGAACGGTGCTATAGACTACCCTGAGTGTACTGAGTGTGCTGATGGTAGCCTACCTGACTTTGAAACAGGGTGTGCTGAAGGTCCAATAGAGGATCCCTGTGATGACCCTGTGTACGCCGCAGAGAACCCAACAGAGTGTACCTCAGGACCTGACTGCGTTGACTGTACGTGTCCTGAGTACGCCGCAGCTAACCCTGAAGAGTGCATAGGTACTCCTCCTCCTACTGGGGGTGGCGGTGGTGGCGGTGGAGGAGACCAAGGAAAGATAGAGCCTATAGAGATAGGAATTTCCGGAGACCCTGAGCTTCTAGCGAGACAAGAGTTCCCAATTACTGATTACTTAAGCGGCTTATTTACAGGTAGAAGATAATATGACATACTTAGATTTAGTAAATAATGTCCTAAGAAGGATACGAGAAGAGGAGGTTACTTCTGTAGCCTCTAACACCTACAGCAAGATGATAGGTGACTTAGTTAACGACGCTAAGGAAAACGTAGAGACTGCTCACGACTGGGCAGCACTTAGGTACACCTTAAACATCAACACTACAGCAGGTATATTCAACTATGTTCTCACAGGCAGTAAAAACACACCAAAGGCTCTTACGGTTATTAACGATACTACTAATGTTTTCATGGAGTACCGTAGTTCTGACTGGTTTGATAACAAATACCTTGTACAAGAACCCGTCTCAGGTGCGCCTCAGTACTACACGTTCAACGGTGTTGACTCCAACGGAGATACTCAGATAGACATATACCCCAAGCCTGACAAGGTTTACGATATACAGTTTAACGCTGTAATCAGAGGAGACATTGTAGACGAGAACGGCGCAGTGATTCGTCCTTACTTGTTAACTAACGATACTGACAAGATGCTGATTCCTCCGATGCCTGTGATACATCTAGCAGTGGCCTTAGCAACCCGTGAAAGAGGTGAGGCAGGAGGAACTACGGCTTTAGAGTACTTCGCGTTCGCCTCTAAATACTTAAGTGACGCGATTGCCTTAGACGCACAGAAGCACCCTTATGAAACTGACTGGTATACCCCATAGGAGTTAGTGTATGTCTGAACCACTCCAGAGTATAAACCTAGTCGCTCCTGCGTTCAAGGGTATCAACACAGAGGATTCTCCGTTACAGCAGGACCCTTCGTTTGCTGACGTGGCAGATAATGCTGTCATCGACAAACGTGGGCGTATTGCTGCACGTAAAGGTAACGGTGTTTTAACCACAGATGCTTCTTTGTTAGGCACTGACTATGTGCACCACATGCATTACTTCTTTGATGATGCAGGAAATTCAAAGTTATTTAGCACAGGTAACTCTAAGATACTTTCAGGAACTACAACCTTGGTTGACGAGACACCATCTGGTTACACCATTGGTAACAACAACTGGAAGATGGTAAACTTTAACAACGCTGCTTATTTCTTCCAAAGAGGACAAGAGCCTTTAATCTACACTGACACAGGTGGGCTAGAGACATTTGGAGACTACAACGGTGTATCCACAAACGCCAAGTATTACTGCCACGAAGCTTTAGCAGCCTTTGGTAGGCTCTGGATAGTTAACAACTCTTCAGACACTCAAACTATTTATTGGTCTGATTTGCTCATAGGTACAGATTTTACAGGAGGTTCCTCAGGCTCTATAAACTTATCTAAGGCGTGGCCTGATGGGTTCGATGAAGTTAGAGCCTTAGCTGCCCACAACAACTTCCTGATAGTATTTGGTAACCATAGCATCATAGTGTTTAAAGATGCTCAAAGCCCAGCTAATATGTCTATATCAGACACCGTTGCTGGGGTAGGGTGTGACTGCCGTAACTCTGTACAGTACACAGGAACAGATGTGGTATTCCTGTCCACCAGCGGCCTTAGGAGCTTCCAGAGGACTATACAAGAGAAGTCTATGCCTATAGGAGACTTAAGCTTAAATATTAAGACAGAGTTCCTACAGGCCGTAGAGGCAAGGACAGCGCCTACTAATTCTGTGTATAGTCCTGAGAACTCTTTCTATCTAATAGCGTTTCCAGATCAGAACACTACGTACTGCTTTGACTTAAAGGGTAGCCTAGAGAACGGAGCCTATAGAGTAACTAGATGGCCCTCAGTATCTTTTGAGTCTTTTGAGAGAAAGAAAGACGGCACTGTATACATAGGATCTTCAGCAGGAGTAGGGGAGTACGACGGGTACTCCGATAACGGATCTTCATATCGCTTTAGATATTACAGTCCCGGACTAACCTTTGGTGACCCCTCAAAGCTTAAGATACTTAAGAAGATAAGGCCTACCATCGTTGGTGCCAACAGTGCTACAGTATTTGTTAAGTGGGCCTATGACTTAGGAACTAACTTTAGAACACAAGAGTACACCGTAGGTAACCAGACTCCAGCTTTCTATAACATAGACGAGTATGATATAGGGGAGTTCACAGGTGGTGAGCTTGCCTCTAGGAGGCCCGTGAACACAACAGGTGATGGGACTATTATAACTATCGGAATG
>Ga0208134_1002336_pt1 | contig 10279 bp, 8 predicted proteins | sample VirMetDEL_Mar_31_FD_184515 | JGI IMG/M metagenome (GOLD analysis project Ga0208134, IMG submission 184515) | Aqueous microbial communities from the Delaware River and Bay under freshwater to marine salinity gradient to study organic matter... | ecosystem: Environmental > Aquatic > Marine >...
TATGCGTAGAGGACTAAATAAGAATGATGCACCACTAAAGATACAGTGGCGTAGAGGTTACGATGCTTTCTACAGAGGAGCAAAGTATACCAACCCATACAAAGAAAACTCCATGCAATCTAGAGAGTGGGAACGTGGTTATAACAAGGCCTACTTTGAGACACTACGAAAGGTAAAGCATGAAGAGCAACTTAGAACAGTCGGCACTTAACTGGTTGAAGGAGAGATATGCAATGTTAGATTTTAATGATTACCAAAAGATCGCACAGACAACAGCCATATATCCACGAGAATATAGAATTACATATCCAGCTTTAGGTTTGGTTGGGGAAGCAGGTGAGGTAGCTAATAAGGTAAAGAAACTTATTAGAGATGGTGAAGATACCATGCCTCACGATTGGAAGGAACAACTAGCATCAGAGATAGGTGATGTCCTGTGGTACTGTGCAGCACTAGCATCTGATCTTGACATGTCGTTGGGTGTCATAGCTAAACAGAATAAGGATAAGCTAGAAGCTAGGTTAAAGAAAGGTACGATACAGGGTAGCGGAGATAAGCGTTAGCGAGACAGTAGTTTTGCAATTTCAACAGCTTCAGAAAAGTGATCAACAGAGGGTTCTTCCCTTTGTTGTTCTACTACCGATCTTCCAAATTTATCTTTATACATTTCATCTGCTATAGCACGTTGCTGTGCTGATAGTTTAATCCAATCACCTCTAGTAAATGGTGTTGGACCTCGTGAACCTTGTACATCTCTACTGTCCATCCTACCTAGCATCTCTGCTAACTTCTTAGCCTCTGCTAATTGATCATTTATTATTAGCTTCTGTTCATTCTTAGTTGCATCCTGATAGTATTTAGATTCAACTATCTCTCCTAGATCCTTCTCAACAAAAGAACCTAAATATTTATTTACAAAGGCTGATGCTCTCTTGTCTCCTGTACGTGGTGTGAGTGTGTAATCTTCTAAGCCATGTTTAAGTAATTCATTTTCTATTTTACTTCTACGTTCTACTGAAGATATACCAAAGAACAATCTCATTACAGGACTTTGTAAGTAACGATCTCCCTCTCTAGTTGTTTGTTCTCTTACAGGCAAGGACTTCTGTAAGAATGGCATGTTGTTGTATAGCTTCTTCTTAGCTGCATCAAAGAATCTTTCTTCTGGTGTAACACCCTCTACCTGTGAAGCATCTCTTACTACTGCTTGTTCATCATCAAAGATTGCTAACGCATCTGTGACTATCTTAGCAGGTGTAGTAAATCTAGATCCCATCTCTCCTGTATACGCACCAAACTTATCTGCCAGTTCTTCAGCTTCAATACCTTCAGTAACACCTTTGTACATGATCTCCATCATGTCATCTACAGCACCACCGTACTGACCCATTCTGAATCTAGTACCTATTATATTTTCTTTTGTTTTACTCCAACTAATCTCATCAAATTTATCTAGTTTAATCTTAACGAACACATCAGCTAATGTTAGTATAGGAGCAAAAGGCCAGAACCTTCTAACATCACTAGGTTTACCATCCTGCCCTCTAATTTCATGTGGTTCTATATCTTGATTCTCCATACGATATTTAAAAGCTGCGTACAATCCTGCCGTACCAACTACAGACTTAGAAAATTGTGTTCTGGCTTTAGCAAAATCTGCTTGAGTAGTAGCGTCATTCATTTGCCTACCAAACCTTCTATACATAGCATTGGTAAAGGTTGCAGCAGCATTAACACCACCTACAGGACTAAAGGATAGCTGGTGTGCCATTGCATTAACCATAAACCTAGCATAAGGAAGTTCTCCAGTACCCAATACAGGTACGAAAGGTAACTTCTCTACAAACTTAATAAAAGTGTGGGCTATATCCTCAGTGCGTCCACCTCCCTGTGCTATAGTACGTGGCATAGCAGCAAAGGTAGCTTGTAATGCATCTCTCTGTGAATTTTTTAGTACACTAATAGGTAGCTCTTTACCTTGTGCTTGTACTGTATCAAAGTCTAGACCTGCTCTTCTTAAATGTTTGTCTACTGAAGCAGAGAATACTGCCTTACGTGCATACACATCCTGTATTAAGTTTAGTGTGTTAGCCATACGTGTAAATTTACTAAGTCCTTCATCTCCTATTTCACCAAGAGATCTGTCTATAGTTCTTGCTAATGCAGGATTAGTACGTAGCATATACTCTGTCATCTCAGAAGCTAACTGCGGATCATCTAGATATGCTATAGTTCCAAATGTATCTTTTACTAAATCTTTAATGCCTTTCTTTGTACCTTGTACAGAGGCAGTACCTTCTAATATAGATTTGGCAGACTTACCAAAGTGGTACAGTGTACTTTCTACTGCATTAAAACCTACCTGCATAGTTTGTGTTGCTGCGAGAGTGGCTAAGTTACCTGCTGTTGTACTAAATCTAGTAACAGCTAGTGCTCTACCTTCTCTGTCTAAACGTCTTATGCCATCCCAGATATAACCAAAGACATTAGTAGAACTAGCTTGCACACCTGCTAACTCATCTAGTCTCTTTACAAATTCAGGATGTAGCTCTCTTAGTTTCTTTAATCTCTGCCCCATAGGAGCTAGTGTAGCTAGTGATTTACCAGCATCACTATACGTTACGCCTACTACAGCCTCAAATATTTCAGGAGTTAAACCTGCTTTGGATATTGCTTTATCTAATAGGTCTGGATCTAATTCCTGTGCTTCGGTAGAACGTATGATATTTCGCACAACATCATTAGCTTTCATGTTTGCCTCTATACCCGGAGGTGTTGTGCCTCTAGCTGTATAGTCATCAAAGATAGTTAATGCTACTTTATTAATCCTATTAAGAATATCTGTCCTTACTTTAGATTCAACTAGGTCTATGTTATCTACATTGCCTAGTATCTCTAGATATTCTTTTGCTTCTACTGGATCAAATATTTCATCAGGTGCTTCTTCTCCTGCTTCCTTTAATACACTATCGGATTGTTGTTTGGCTACTTTTTCTGCTGCTATTTCATCAGCTTTAGTTTTCTTAACCTTTTCTCTATATGCCATACGCTCAGACAAATCAGCAAAGTCACTACGCTGTTGTAGCCCAAAGCCTAAAGCACCAGCCGCTGCACCAACTCCCCCAACAATAGCACTTCTACCTAAATCTATATCTACATCTTCAAAATCTAAATTAGCCTGTTCAATACGTTGCATTCCTATATCCTGACCAGCTTGCAATGCACCTTCAGTTACAGCACCTATTTTAATACCTCTTTTTAATCCAATTTTTTTAGCTTCTTTTAGTGCCGCCTCTCTACCATACTTCATTAATGTTTCTTTAACACTTGCAGTTGCAGCCTTACCAAAAAATTTACCGAATAAACCACCTATTAAATTCATAGGTTCAGATACAGTATAGAATAAGTAATCAAGCATAGCACTGCCAGTATTACCACCACCTTCCTGATAAAAATTAGGTAAGTTATTTTCTACATCTATATATACATCTAAAAATTCATCTCTCTCTTCGGGGGAAGCAGTACGTATCCAATCAATCATGCCAGATTGATCTATAGTATTCTGTTCTATAGCTCTTTTAAATGTTAAAAATCTTTCAAAGTATTCTTCGTTAGTTTCACCTTCTTGTTGACCGCCTTCTTCACCATATTTGCTTTTATCAAAACGTCTAATCTTATCCATTATTTCTGGATTACTAATGTATTCTAGTTTAGATATTTTATTTTCTTCTGGCTCATCTACCTCATCTACCTTTTGTAAAGGTGTTAAGTTTAAGCTAGTATCTGTAGCAGGAAGAGATTGTTGATCTTCTACTTCTTCCTCTTCTACCCTGTTAAGGGGAGTAAGATTTAAAGTATTCATGCTATTTTCAAGTACCTCTGCTTCTAAAGACATACTATTGCCCCATCCCCTGAAGTAATTTAAATACTTGAAATGCCTCATTAGCTGTAAGACCTGTATCCTTTTTTATGTTTAGTACAAGTTCATTTCGTAGTTGTGGATTACTACCTGCTTTCATTGCTGCTGATGTATACTCAGCTAATAATTCAGGATTAGTTTCAAATTGTTTCATAGTAGCATTTACTTTACTAGATACCGCTGGTTGTACAGGAGTAGCTGATTCAGGAATATCTGATTTTACAATAGGTGCACTTCCACCTGCTGATGGACTTAAATCATCTGCTTGACTTCTATCTACTTTACCTACATTAATAATAGTTTTATTATTATTATTATTATCAACAGCATCTGTAGGCAACTCTAATATTTTACGTATGTTAGTTATTTTTAATTGTAAATTATTATATGCCGTCACTGAATTTTGATCTTTACCATCAATCACTAAATTATTTTGTAGGTTTTTATATTTCTCTAGTAGTTTAGCCTGATAATACTTAGTAGCTTCTGGTCCTTTTAGTATATCTCTAACCATTTTACCACTAGCATCAGGTTTATATATCACAATACTACCACTAGGATTTTTACGATCATAACCTAATTCATTAGCAGCGTCCTCTTCTATACTTCTCATCATTTGAAGCGTAAAACCACCAGAGTTTCCTACTGTCTTTGAGTTACTAGTAGATGAAAAAAATAGTGCTGCTGATTTTCTTACCTCTTCTGCTTCAGCTGGTTTACCTTCATCTATAAGTCTTAGAAAACGACTTTGAAAACCAAACCTACCCTCACTTGAAAATCTGTCACTAGCTTTACGCATAGAATCTATCAAAGCATTATTTTTCTTTTGTTTTTCTAATAGACTACCTCTTTCTTTTCCTGTTGCAGTTTGCAATTGTTTTGATATATCTAGTGATCTTCTTAGTATCATCTGCTGTTGTTCTTTTATAGATTGTATTTCTGGAACTTTACTTAACTTACTTCTGTTTTCATCTGTTAAAATAGATACACCTAATTCAGTAGGTTTAGTAGTAGTAGAACCAGCGGCTTGTACCAAACTATCTGATTGCCTACGTATAGCGTCCTCACCACCTATATCAAACATTCTACTCCATCCTCGTGCAGAAGATTCAGGTACAGCTATAGGTCTAGCTGCTGGGGTAGCCATCTCTGCTAACTGTGTAGGCGTAGGTAAATCTCCTTCACCAACTACAATACCAGCATAATCAGCAGGAGTCATGCCATTTTGTTTTGAGTACGCTATCAATTTAGCAGTAGCTTCTTCAGCATATGGCAGTCCACCTTTTTCAATATAGTGCCGTACAATAGGTATACCACCTTCACCTATTTGAGCTATTAATTTTTGTGTCTTAGCTAGATTTTCACGTACCTCTGCATCACGTTTATCCTGTCGCTGTATTGTTCTTTCAGCACGTAGCTTTGCAAGTTGTTGTGTTTCTAACTTACCTGCTTCAATATCTGCCGATATAACATTAGTTGCTCCTTTAGCAAGACCTGCTAGTACCCCTTTAAATAAGCTCATTACTGTCTCCTACTCATTAACCCACCACCAGTATCTATTTCTATATCTGGTATTGGCATATCATCTGGCTCTTTATTCATTTGCTCTGTACTAAAATCTTTTAACTTAGAAAGTAATAACTCGGTGCTCATTGGTTTATCAGATGTGGTATCATCCATACCACTATTATACTCTATACCAGCGGCTTCTACTGTAATTAACATCATCTCCATAATCACAGGCAATGCAAGTATGCCAGAGTCTACACTATGTATGCCCTGCATTACACTATTCATCTGTATTGTATTTGCTATTGCTGTTAATGGAATGCCTGACTCAGCCACATCAACTAACATATCAGCAAAATTATCTTCAGCTAATTTTTCTACGTAATATTCTGCTACATCTTTAGTGTCAACAAAACGTGGGGGCTGTTGCCAAGGTCTATTGCCTACCTCTGTTGTTAATGACATGCCCGGAATAGGTGCATCAAATCTAGGTCCATCAACCATTGCCTATATTACCTCTCTCTTCTTGTATAGCACTTACATACTCTTTTATTATAGCTATAGGTCCTGCTTGTGATGTAGATGTTTTCTTAGTGTCCATGTTACGTGTTAGCAATCCTTTACTCTTAACTTCGGGTTTAGGAGCATTCATGGTTTTCATTATTCTTTTGTAAACATCTGTTGTATAATTAGTATTCATAATGTATATATCCTTATTTAATCTTTGCACCTATAAAAGCAGCACCTAATGTACCAACTAAATTACCTATCGCTGATCCTGCAGCAGTGCTACTTGCTTCATCAGCTATATCTCTACGTGTATCAGCACTTATATTAGCCTCTGCTAGTGACGCTATTCTATCTAGTTCATTCTCAGCAGAGGTATACGCATACTCAATCATATCTGAATACTGTTGCCATAGATCACTATAAGCTGTATCAGATATATCTAGCAAAGCTGAAGCATTTAATTCGTTTACACGATTCTGTGCAGCTGTATCTGCTGTAGCTATCTGCCTACGCCATACCGCATTTGCCTGATCAATGACTAGTCTATTCTGTGCATTGAACTGATCACGTTGGTTCTCTATCTCTGCATTAAATCTACTGACAGTACCCTCCTGCCCTGCATTAAACTGTGCTATAGCATTCTTTTGTGCATCATTAAACTGGCTAGTTTGGGTAGCTAAGTTAGCAAAGAATTGATTTGACTGATTATCAGATGAAGCATTAAACTGCTTACGTGCATTGTCTGCTGCACTGTCAGTGAACAGAGACTGTATACGTTGCTGTGCATTAAATAGTGTAGTCTGTTGTGCGTTACTTACATCTGTCATATCTTTCTGTAAGAATGCCTGTGCTTCCTGTACAGCTGCCTGTTGCCTATTATTAAGATTTGCTATATCTAGCTGTGCTAGTGATGCAATCTCAGCCATCTGTACAGCTTGTTTATTACTTAAATTACTTAGGTTCATTGTGTTTACAATATTACTATTCTCTAGCTGTACCTGTTGCTGTGCGGTAAAGTTCTTATCTGCAATGTCTGCAACTCTTGCTGCATTAGTTACACGAGATTGGAAACCCTGATCAAATTCCTGACCCATAAAACTAGCACGTTGCTGTGCATAAAATACAGCCATCTGTTGCCTGTTAGATAAGTTCTGTCCTTCAAACTGTGCCTGTATCTGTGCATCTGCCTGTGCTATAGGTAAGGCTGACTCCATTGCTGCCTGTACAATAGCCTGTCCAGCTATAGATGAGGAACCTAATCCACGCCTAACCATCTCAGCAGTGGCAGCTCTCATTGCACCAGCAGCCCATGATGGAGGATTAGATGCATCAAAGTCAGTTAATAAATTACTAAGCTGTCCAGCTACAGTAGCAGAAGCAGTAGGGTTAGCAGACTGTGCAACTATCTGTTCTACAAACTTAGCAGCTTCAGATGCTTCTGCAACAGGAGCTACTGTTTCTGCCTCTGTTATACCCGCACGTTGTACTTGTGTGCTAGGATCAATTGCTATACCTGTACCTGTCTCAGCAGTCTGTCCTGTTACAGCAGAGGTAGTTTGTTGCGCTGCATCTGGTTTAGCTTTAGTAAGTGACATGGTACGTCCAGCAGTTGCATCTGTCACACCTTGAACACCAGTTGCTGTGCCTGTTGTACTAGCTACCTGTGCTACTGTACCTTGTGGTGTAGCTGTAGCACCTGTAGGTGCAGCCGCAGTACCAGCAGTTGCTGTTGGATCTGTTGCACTTAATTGACTAGTTGTTGTACTAACATCTGTACCTGTAGGAATTGTACCACCCGGTCCTCCTATTTTCTGTGCATCTAAACGTGTACCATCTGTTAGTACAGGAGTTTCTAATCTAGCCGCACTTATGTCTGCTATACTATCTAATCCTGCATATGGAGACACAGGAGGTACAAGTGAAGGTAGTCTCTTTCTTGTGCCATCAAGCATTTCCTGTCTACCAAACTGTAGAAAGTGTTGTTGCAACTCGTAGTCATTAAAACCAGCTAGATCTGAAAACTCATCTCTAAGTAATTGTAACTGTGATCCATTTAATAATGTAGCACCCCTATCAAAATTAGGTATGTTACCACCCATTTGAATATAGGTACGTCTTAGTTCTTCAGGTGTAAGATCTTTATATTCATCATTAGCAAAACGCATTAGCTGTAATTGTTCAGGTGATAAATCAAATACTACTAAACCAGCCCTGCCACCTTCTGCTATTTCTTTTCTACCAAAGTCAGCATAGTGCGATCTTGCTTGTGCTAGTGTGGCCTGACTGTAAGGAGGTCCACCAAATGCCTCACGTAAATCTGGGTACTGATCTAGGTAGTCTATAATTACTTGATCTGACACATTATCAAAATTACTAGGTGTATTAGATAAACCAGTATTAGGATTAACACCTTCTTTATTACCAAATGTATTAAACCATGCCTCTACTATTTTTTGATTTTTTTGCTCGTCAGTTAGTCCTTCTAATGTAGCTGGGTCTACACCAAAAGTATTACCATCTGCTATAGCTTGTGCTACATCTGGTCTATTTGATAACACCACTGCACCATTTACAGAACCTACACCTGTAGCTCCTGTTGCTGTATCATCTGTTGATTGATCTGTTTCACCACCTACATTAACAGTGTACCCACCTGTACTAGTTGTATAAGTTTCTCCTGTAAGTGGATTAGTATGTGTTACTAATGCTTGAGTAACTGGACTACCCGGTTGTGGTGGTGTTAGCCAACTAGGTATTGGTCCTTGTGATACTGTTTGACCATCTGTACCTGATTGTATAGGTAAACCATCAATACCTACACCCTCATCTCTACCAAACAATTGATAGTGTCTTTCAGCTAATCTTTTATTACCAGATGCCCCACTTAAAAATGCAGGGTTTAGTCCAAAAGTTTCTCCAGCTGCAATAGCATCTCTAACATCTGGTCTATTTGTTAAATACGTGTTAAAATCTTCTATAGGTGTAAGGGGCTTACTATTATCTGGATTATTAAAATCTACAGGAGTAGGCTGTCCATCTGGACCAATAAAACTACCTTGTGTTGGATCTTGACTTCCTGTTGTATCACCTGTTGCATCATCTTGTGTTACTTCATCTCTAGCATCTGCTGGTCCATCAGGTAAACCCGGAACTGTTGTAACTCCCGGTCTATCTTCACCACCGCCAAACCTTGTGTAATGTTCTACTGCGTACTGTTGGGCTGTAAGATTAGGATCAGCTTGTTTTCTTTGCTCAAAATCAACTGCTAAATCTGGATTAATATCTGGATTAATATAGTTTTGAGGAGTAAAGTTTGTAGGTACAGAAAAACCTGTTGCACCTTGTCTGTCTTCACCACCACCAAACTTTTGAAAGTGATCAGCTGCACTAGTAAACTGACCTGCTTCAATAGCTCTTGTAACATCAGGATTATTTTCTAGATAGCTTGTTGCATTAAAATCTTCAGGTAGATTATAACCACCAGCTTGAAAGTTACGTACATAACCACCACTAGCCATGTTCATAGCTTTGTTTACATAGCTATTCATCATCATCTGCTTATCTGGATTAGCTTGCAAATAAGATTGGAACTGTTCAGCAGGGCCAGTGTAACCCATACGTTGCTGTATCTTCTTCATGCCTTCTGGTTTAAATCCTTGAAACATTTGCATTGTTTATAACCTTTTTTCTAATACCTTATCTAGCTTATCCTCTAACCTATGTAGAGCTTCTGACACCATACGCATATCTTCTCTTAACTCTGCTTTAGTAGAGTAATCTTCTCTAGTTCTATTTAGAAGTATATCTATTCGTTTAACCTCTGCCATGAGATTCCTGAACATCCAAATGGCTGGACCAATCACCAGCGTTAGTACTACGTTCCAGAAAATTACTGGTGATATCTCTTCCATCCCAGTGACTCCTACAACGTAGCATTGCAAGCGTCTAAAGCATCCCATACTAAAGTTGCATGAGCTGCATTATCAAATGCTACAGTACTATCAGGGTCATCTGGATCTGGATCTGTCCAATCACCTGATACAGACGCTAGATAAGTTTGTAGATTATCTTTACTGGTAATCTCCTCAAAGTCTCCACTACCACCATCTTTAACAATGCCGATCATAACATTATCTCTAGGTGATGCAGTAGAGCTATCTACAACTACATAAACTCCGTGCATTCCCATTGGGCTATGCCCGAAATGCAAGAAGTCTGGTATTGTTCCATCAGCATTGAGCCGATATTTACATACTTTATAAGCCATATTGGTTTCCTTTCCTATTCGGCTGCTTCTAATTGTGGTACATTAGTTAATGACAATGGATCATACACATCAAA
>Ga0208134_1002337_pt1 | contig 10275 bp, 7 predicted proteins | sample VirMetDEL_Mar_31_FD_184515 | JGI IMG/M metagenome (GOLD analysis project Ga0208134, IMG submission 184515) | Aqueous microbial communities from the Delaware River and Bay under freshwater to marine salinity gradient to study organic matter... | ecosystem: Environmental > Aquatic > Marine >...
CATATCATCAAGCAATAACTGACATGAATTTTAAGCCTATAACTTTAGCAACATTTACAGCAGATGAGTTTGTAAGTAGAGTTGATGAGTTGAAAGAGACTGAAGGTTTTGAGGAAACAATAGAATATGGACAAGATTTAGTTGGGCTTTCATCTCAAAAGTTCGGCGATACTGGAATGGATGCCTTTGATGTTAATTTTGATATGGTTATTGGAAAGCGCATATCCGATAAAGACCGAAGATTAAACGAGACTAGAGCCAGAGAGTTTGATAGTTTTGATGACTATTTAGATTGGGTTAATGATTATTTTAGCTTAGAGACTATATATGATGTTCATATCCCAATGTTTTATGATACTGCTCATAAAGATGATACAGGAGATAATAGAGATGTATGGGTAGTCCCGACATTAGAAGATGCTCAATTGCAATTAGATTCTATTAAAGCTGGCCTCGGGGGAGGAAAGAATTTTGCTAATAAAATTACCAGGTATGGTGATCATTATATTATCTTGCATGATAAAGGAGATCATAAGCATATATATATAGAAGGTTCAGAGCCCACAACGCTAAAAGTAGATAAGAAAAGAGAGCCTGGGAAGCCTTACAAAAAAGAAATGACTCTTGTACAAAAAACAAATCTTCTTGTCTATTGGAATAGCCATAATGCAAAGAACTCTATGCCCTTTGAAGAAAGAATGCAATATGTATGGACCAATATGGATCCAAATATGTCTATGGAGGATATGGAAGATATTGTAAATGCTATTGTAGTAGATGGAGAGAAGGGGATTATTGGTAAGCCTAATTTTTCATTAAACAATGGAAGGAAGGAGCCTAGATTCCTAGCGAAGAATTATATCGATAATCTTAAGAGAACGATAAGAGGGAAACAAGTTGGGAGTATGACACAATATCACCCGATGAAAGAAGCTGGTACCATGATACCGAAGAAAGATGGTACATGGTGGATGAAGCCAGATCAAAATACATTCACCAGGAAAGATTTAATAAGATTTGAGTATGATTTATCACAAAATACCAAGAACGGGAAACCTGCTCCTATGGTAATGATAGGAATGACTCCAGGAGATACTGGTACTATTCTTACTACTTTAGTCCATCCTGAGCATGTAAAAGCTTTATTTGATCCTAAAGAAGCATTAGACACAATGGTAAAACTTGAATTTCCTGATAAAATTATTAATGAGTTTAAAGCTCATATAGCAAAAGGTGGCTCTGTTGCTGGATATCTAATGAAGATGGATAAAGAGCAGCGAGAATTTGACGAGTCTAGAAGAGTTTCAGAAGTTAAATATAGCGAAGACACCATAGAGCAGATGGATGAGCTTAATGCCAAGATAAAAGATATGGATGGTGTTGAGGGTATGGAGGCTGAGCTTAAAGAGGCTAAGATGCTTCTTGCAACTTTACGCAAGACTGGTAAAAAGACTAAGGGTCCAAAAATCAATCCTATTGTATCTGCTCGCATACAGCAGAACAAAGCGTTTCACGCGGCTATGTGGGGGCATGGAGCCTCTAAGCTTAAAGAGTACTTGCAGACAGAGGTTAATGATGGTAACATGACTATCGAAGATGCAAAGAAGATATATGATGATGCAATAACCTCTATGGCTAAGACTAATATGGGGGAGTTAGTTACTCCTTATACAGTGCATTTAGGTGGAGTTATAGCCAGGCTAGAGTGGTTTAAGGCTGTTCGTGGCGATGATTTCATGCAATATGGATCTGAAAAAGATGGTATAAAGAAAGGTGCCAATGCATTCAACGTATTTGATCGTCTTAGAATAGCATTAACCAAAGGCATTTCTTTATCTGGGATTTCAGACAGAAGAACTTTTATCATTGATAATGATAGAGTTGAATACTGGCTTGATGGAGAGAAGCTAGACCATAAGCATTTAACTGAAAAGTTAACTGAAATAGAGAATATTTTTGATGGCGGGTCTATGTCTGGAACTGAAAGCCTAGACTTAATCGCAGAGAAGAATGGATCTCAAAAAATCAAAAATAATGATCATAACCTTAGAGAGTTGAAGACCACAGAGTTTCATGTTGGTGAAGAAGGTATGTTTGAGAAAAAACATGCATTATTTGCCGCTATTGCAGGCCTTGAGATTAGAGAGATTGGGAAGAAAGGCGAGCAAGGAGATTTAATAGTTCAAGTAAAAGAAGAAGATGGTCATATCAGAATGAAAGATATGAATGGAAGAATAGTGCATCAAATCTCTGACATGGACGCTACAAAGACTGCTACAGGAGAGTATAACTTGCTGCCAAAAGAAGGCAAAGATGGTAAGGTAAGACAGTCTAAAGCTCCTTATGTAGAAGCTATGCTTAGTATGGATGACTTTAAGATAGTTATCAATCCTCATCCCAAGTCTGCAGATACTACATATGGGGCTGTTCAATACCTATCTAATCTTAATTTTGACTTAAATGAACTTACACCCGAAGAGCGAACATCACTAGAGAAGTATCAAAAGGTAATGGGGGATATGATAGGAGAGCAGTCTGATATATATATTGAACTTCTATTAGAAGCAACATCTAACCCTAGTGTTTTATGGGATATCATTAAGCATTCATACAGCGATAAGGCTGAGGCTAAGCATGCATTAAAATCTATACTTAATACTACGGGTGGGGCAGGACTTTATCATCCTAATAATCTGTCTATGATTAAGCCATTAATATTAAACATGCTAGTCAAAAGAGGTTCAATGCAAGGAAGGACTACTGATGATAGGCTGATTAATAAAATTACGAACCCAGCTCTTAAAGAGAAGCTAAAGAAAATGGCTAAATATGGATCTCATTATATCTTAAAGCCAGGTAGACGCATTGAAAAAGGTAATGTCATCTTATCTGCCGATAATCATGTACTATTTGAACAGGCTATTAAAAAACTTTTCAACAATGACGCTAAAGCAATCAAAGCATTTAAAAATGACTATGATAAAGCTGGGCAAGTAGATGAAATTAATGAGGCTATATATAGGGGGTTTGATATGCATGTATTGACTTATAGATCTCCTATTGGGCAGTCTGCCGCAGTAGAGCCTAGGTTAATACAGGCATTTACTCATGATGAGGGTAATGCTATATATCACCATCCAGATGATACGTTTGATAGACTTGTTGGTGACCATGATATTGATGAGGCTGGTGTAGTCATGATCAATAATAAACAATTAAAAGCTATAAAAGAGTTTCAAGATACAGATCTATACAAACAGTTCCAAAGTCTTAATGCAGATATTAGTATTTTTAAACGTGGTAAATCTAAGCACGTTGGCAGTATTGAGGATACAAGGGATGCAATATTAGCCCTTTTAAATGCTACAAATGTACAAGGGCAAGCTGTTAATGCTAGAAGTGTTGCATCTGCTCTATCTGTTAAGTTTGAAGAGATAGAGTTGTCTACGGGCTTAAAATTAAAGCCTAAGAAATTGTTTTCCCACAAGAAGAAGCATAAAGTTATTATGAACTATGCTCCTTTAAAAGAAGGGTTTAATCCAAAAGACTTGCCGCCACACGCAAGAGCAGTTGGCTATAACCAGAAGGTTAGGAAATGGGAGGACTGGACTCCAGCTCTCGGTAATATGTACTTAGAGACAAGTGCAGAGCATGAGTTCTTACTTGTTATGAATGCTGCTGTAGATGTAGGTAAAGATGGTATGATGATGAATATGTGGGGGGCATCAGCAGATAATTGGTTTATAGATAGAATGTTTACATTCAATAGAAAGTCTCCTAGTAAGCTTGAATATAAAGCCATTAAAGAAATATTAAGGAAGTTTAAGAATAGTAGTTTAAGAAAGCTTAGAACAGATAAGACTCAAAGGCCAATGGACATGGGTTTATTGTTTCATATTTTAGGAGAAAAGCGTAAATTACTAAATCTGAATAGCTCGCAATTAGCAGACTTTATAAAGAAGATGCCGGGAGTAAGCTACAACCAGGGTGAGGGTGAAAACCCTGCGAAAAAGATGGAAGTTACTGTTAAAAATGTTATCATGGTTAATGAATCTAGGATTAATGAGCTTAAATCACAAGAGAAGCTAACTAAATCAGAAAAAGATGAGCTGAAGAAGCTTGAAGAAGGTACAGTTGAGACATTGGAAGAGAAATTTATAATGCGTTTGTATGATAAGTTTCAAGAGAAGTTCCCTCAAGGAGAAGGTCAACTCGTTGAAGCTCCTCTTATTTTTAATCCCGACAGACAAGATATAGCGCATTCATATGCCCGCAATGAACTCCATGCAGAAATAAAGAGGCGGACCGACGATGGGGAAATCTCTGTAGAAGAAATAGAAGAGGGTACTAAATTGGCAGAGAAATTTGCCGATGAATTTTATCCAAATATTGAAGATCTAGAGCCAGCAAATGATTCAGATGATACTAAAGAAGAAGCTCGTGAACGATATATTAAGACTAAGCAGGTTGAATTTGATGAAATATTATATAATCTAACTGAAAAGTACAACAAAGAGATAGCAAAATTAGAGTCTAAATATGGAGATGCTGTAAGAACTATATTTACTGACAAAATGTTATTTGGAGTAGGGGATAAGAAGAAAATTAGATATATCCCTCCTGTTGAATTACTATCGCCAGATTTAGTCCGTCAATATTTTGAATCTTGGGATAATCATTTTCTAGATAAATCTATATCTAAAGGTGTATTAGACCAGTCTCAATATGCTTATGATGAGTTAATTAAAATTGCAAGGGAGAAATGTTAATGGCAACTGCATGTCAAATAGGTGAAGAGATAGGCGATAAGCTTAGTGCGAATAAGGCTAGGCTAGAGCAGACTTATATCAAAACTTTTGGTATACCATTCCTTAATAAAAATGCTTTGGCCTTAAGCTTAAAGCGATTAGCAGCTAAACGGAAGATACTTAAAAAAGAGATTGGATTCATCAACAAGCAAATCTCCGAGAAAAAAGCTGTAGCTGACGAAAAGTATGGCAGAATGCTTATTGAGCTGCAAGAAGCTGAAGATAAAATTAAGCAATATAAGCGTGATTTTTTGTTTAATGATAAAAAGAATGCCGCATTAAGGAAGATTCACGACCTTATACTTGGAAGACTATCAAAGTATCAACATGATACTCTTTACTCACTAGACCCAGAGACTCAGTTCCCAGTTATATTTGAATACATACAAGGGCAATATACACTACCATTTACTAGCTTAAGAGATTTACCTGCACAAGATTTAGTATCTATTGCTAATAAAATAGAGTCTGTATTTAAACAGGCTGATAAAAAGGCAGCTCAAAAAGATAGAGGTGGACTTGGATTAAGAGAGAATACTATTTATGATCCTGCTCTTGTTATGATGGAAACTGATGTATCTACATTAGGATTTCAAATTATTAATAAATCTCGCAAGATTATAGATGATGCTAATTCACAAGCAGCTCCATTAAAGAGAAGGTTAACTAACGCATTATCTGAGATTGATCTCTATGCTAAAAGCCGTATAGAATTAAATGATGCAGGTAGAGATAAGTTAAAGGTAGAATTAGTAGCTCAAGTACATAGAATCCTTGATGGTGAAGAAAGGCATTTTAAGCCTATGCCTGTTATTCAGTGGGATAAAAAGGGAAGAGCTAGATATACTTTTAAAAGCAGGGAAGTTAAGAATTTATACAATAAAATTTTAAGAGAAAACATCGATAATGATTGGAATGAAGGTGGAGCTATACAGAAAATAGAGATAGATGGTAGGATTTCATACTTTATTCCCATTAGAGAGCCTGGAACAGAGGTGTTTAATGCATATGAAGTTCCTTATCAAGTAGGGGCAAACGGCAGGCACAGCCTTTTGTACCCCATGACTAGACGTAACCAACAGCAATGGATGGATTTCTTTAGTAGTGAAGGATTAGCCGCTCATATTGATATATATGGCAATAGAAATGCTGGTATGATGAAGGAAGGTAGATATAGAGCTACTGAAAATGCTCCACGTCAAGGTCAAAATAAAAAGGGTAAAGAGATTACTGTCCGTTCATACAGTAAATATGAAATGATTGATGATCAAGCTGCTCCAATTGATCAAGTAGAGAACTTGGTAACAGAAGCTCGTGCTGTATTCAAGGAGATTAGACAGATAACGAATGAAAGAGTCCTTGATCAAAAAGGCTTAATGACAGAAGCTATTCGTACAATGGCAAATCACCATGGGGTAACAGTTAAGAAATTTATGGCTAGCGATGAGCTTAATGCTGAATTTATGAAGGTTACTGGCTTAGACAGCTTGAACCTTAATTTCTCATTATACAATGGTAGAGCTATTAGTATGAACCAATTCTTTAATGAGATGCATGATTATGTCCCCTATAGATATTCAGCTACTGATATGCTTATTGGTGCTGTAAGGGCTCGTGATGAGATCGCCACAAAGATTGCTAATAAAACATCTAAACTTAAAGCATTAAATGAAACAGCTGGCGTTGAACGTGGTGTTGATAAGATTGCATTAAGAAAAGAAATTAAAGAATTATCCAATCAAATGAAAATACAAGATGATAATGTTAATATTATCTCTGGGGTAAAACAAAAGCACCAAGTAGACAGTGGCAAGGTTAATGAAATAACCAGGATGAATGCAGTTAAGCATAGAGGTACAATGATGGAGCCTATGCCTCTATATAGAGACGATAATGGTTTGCCTACTTTTGAGAAGGTTGATGCATATGGTCGTGAAAGAGAGATGATATCTCATGGCCGTCGTACTGACTTCGGTGTATTTACTGAATATATTGATGATGCATTCAGACAGATAGAGCAGAACGATCTTAAAATCGATCTATTGCACGGTACTTTACAAATGAGTAAAGCCACAAATGACTTTGTTATTGATCATGTAAAAGCAGCCATGGGTAGGCTTGACGTTAAAGCTGGGTTCTTTAACTTGGATTACAGTGACTCTAAATGGGCAAAGATGCTTACTGGTGTTACTAAGAAATTCTGGGGCAATGAAGACTTTGAGGTAACTGAAGAAATGGTATATAGAAGTGCTAAGTTTCATAGCATGGTTATATCAGGTTCACTATTAGGCTATACTTCTGCATTAAATAACTATACACAGAGATTAAGTGCATGGATAGATGGAACTGTAGGTGGATATGCCGATGCTAAGAAATTTATAGATGATTATCCAGAAATTGCAGAACAAATTGCAGATGCTGCTGGTGTAACTGATACATTGAATGCTATGGCCGATGCTCTTATGGGTGCATCTGATGGAACATATACTAAAGGAAGTGGAATGCTTGCTATGGGTAGCTATGCTATACTTAAACTAGATAAGCAGAAATTCCTAGAAGGAGCATTGGATAATCAATGGTGGCGTAACCGAGTTACGAATATGATTTTACGTAAAGACCCAAGTAAACGAATTGATATAAAAACCATGAAAGAGGGTTTAAGTGCTATACATGATGCTACCAATGGAGCTCAAGCTTTTATGGCTAATAATGAGCTATCTAAGTTAAGCCCAAAGCAAATTAAATCTTTTACTAAAAAATTAGAAACTATCATGGAAGTAGAAGAAATTAATAAGTATGTGGGTTGGAAATTAAATGGTGGTTTTATAGCTGAATCTAAAGCTGGTACTAAATTGCTTGGATTTCAGCCTAGTGAATTAGAGATGCGTAAGCAAATTGCGGTTCAAGGGGTACTGGAAGCTGAAAAGGCTGGAATGATTCCTTCAACATGGAGAGAAGCATTTGCTGATAATACATTTAAAAGGCTAACACACCCTAATGCTATTGCATACTCAAGGTTATTAGTTTATAATACTTTGTTCGGACTGTCTCCTGCATATTTACCTAAAATGTTTAGAGGTGCCTTTGGCACATTCTTATGGAAATTCAAACCATATCAATGGCATCAAGCTAGAAATGAATTTCGCACTATGGAAAACTGGTACAGAGGGGTTCCTGAAGGCAAAAGAACCAAAGAATTAGCTAGAATAATAAGCCTTTCTGTTAAGGAATCCCCTTTTCTGCCAGGGAAACCAGATTCAAGTTTATCTAATACAGAGCGTAAAATGGCTAGGTTTATAATATCTCGCGGATTAATTTCATTACTTACCACAGGACTTGTGCATACTCCAATGTTTAATTGGGCGATTAATGCCTTGAAATATAAAGTATTTAATCGTCAGGTATCAGGAGCTGTTCAACGTGGTGGTGAATCAGTATTGGTAAGTGGGATATTACAGTTATTATTAACAAGTGTTGCTTTAACTGGAATGGGTTTTGGAGATGATGATGATGAAAGATATGATGTTTATCAAAGCTCTATGAGATATTTCTTACCTATCTTTATGAATGTGCTAATAGACACCTTTACAGGTGAAGATCCGACTAAAGCTTTCCAGATCTACAGTAAAGGTGCCCATACAGCAGTTAACCTTGTATCTGATATAGTATCAGACTAACTCTTTGGCAGCTTCTCTTTCTACCATATAGGATAATTCTTTCATCCTAGTTTCCAATTGCCGAAACTTCTTATAGATATCAGCATTTATGTGAGAAGGGTGATTATCGTATTGAGCAGCATCAAATACAATATCCCTACAGCGTTCGCATAAATCATTCTTTTTCATCAATCAACTCCAAGAATTTATTATACTCAAATGCTACATATGTTTTAGTTCTATTACGTTTAAAGACTAGCACAGGAGTTCTATCTTCACAATTACTATCTGCTTGCTCCAATGACTTCCATAAATCTAATCTCTCTACGTTCTTACACTCAAAGCTATAAGGTATTAACTTCTTTGCTGCCGGAGACAATACTACATCTTCTCCTGTCATACCCATAGTTTGAGACTTTATGTCGTCATCCTCTAGGCGAGAGGAGTACATTTCACGTAAACTATCTCTTACATGATTCTGTAGTCTCCTCCCCTTAGCCTTTGAGGACTTTACGTTAACTCCCATCAGGAAATCTACCATTCTTCGCTTGGGTCTATAGGCTCCCAAGCGCTTTCTCTTAATGCTCTGGCATCTTTAATAATATCATCAAGCACCATATGAGATGCTGGAAGATCTTCATAAGAAAGAATCTTTCTTACAAATGCTTCTAGGTTTTTGATCTCTTCTTCTAACAAATCTGCCTTTGATGCTTTCATAATTAGCTTTTCTTTTGTTGTTTTATTCATATTACTCCTTTATATTCATTAGCCATTCATTAATATCCATGGCTTCTTTTTCTACTAATAACTTGTTAAAATCCTTATGAGCATTTGACCCCACAAGTGCATACGCCACAAGACTCGCTATCTTCATCGTCAATGAGTGACTGATTTTCACTTTGTACTCTTTTGATTGTTTCTGCAATGATAGTATCCCTTTCTTTGTTGGTTAGCAATATTGCACTTACACGTTCTTTTCTATCCTTCGCTTCTTTAATCTCTATATCTATATCAAGAACAAACTCTAGAGCTTCTATCCATCCTTGATTATAGGCCCAATCCATTTCATCCATAGCTTGAGATCCATCACGATCAGAGTATTCTTTCTTTAAACACTCCTCTATATTCTCCTTACTCTTCATCAAAAAACCACTTTCTCTTTTTATTTTTAGGTCCAATTTCCTTAATAGCACACTTCTTGCATATTTCATATTCGTATGCAGGCACAAGTGCGGCAATGGCCGGATGTGGCCTGCGAACAAAAACATTCACAGGCTTTATCCAACTAGTACCACAGCCTTTGCACTTAAAGCTAGCCCTCTTCTGATTCTGATTGCTTAGAGTTGGCAAATTCTTCAACTATTAGCTCCAGTTCATTTATTTGCCTAAACAAATCAAGCATACGCTTTGCAGTTTGCTCTCTAAATGCATTCATACTGTCTTTCCAGTCAGCATCATCAGTTATTCTATCTTGCATACTCATACTGTTTCATCTCCTATTGCTTGATACGATACTTCGCCAGTATCTGGGTTAAATGTGCTATTAACAGGCTCACTATCAGCTAAAAACTCTTCTACACCCCATTCAACATTAGCTTCACCTTCAGCCATTGCCCATAATAGGGTTAGATATACAATGGCATCTTTAATCCTACCACGTACATCTTCTCTTTGAGATGTGTGTCCATTAACATGAGCTATAATGCCATCCATATGTTTCATTAAAAATGTCATTAGCACTTTATCCCTTGTTGTACTTAATTGCCTTGCTGTTCTTTCAAAGTTTGCAAATACATTAATTACATCATGAG
>Ga0208134_1002340_pt1 | contig 10270 bp, 18 predicted proteins | sample VirMetDEL_Mar_31_FD_184515 | JGI IMG/M metagenome (GOLD analysis project Ga0208134, IMG submission 184515) | Aqueous microbial communities from the Delaware River and Bay under freshwater to marine salinity gradient to study organic matter... | ecosystem: Environmental > Aquatic > Marine >...
CTAAAGTAATAGATAAGAAATATCTTGCGTGTTGCCCTGATAACCAATACATAAAGTTAGAGGATTATTGCAAGAAATCTGTTTATAAGCCTGAACTATTTAATAAGTAAGGCACATTACTACCAACTGAATTGTATAACCTTAGTAGCGATTAAATTAAACTAAAAATTAGTAAAAAATGATTACATTAAAACAATTAAAAAGTAAATTAGAAAAAGACTTTGGATGGGAAAACTTAGAATCTGATGATAATAAATGGTTTGTAGATAATTTGTTAAAAGACACTATACAAGCTATTGAGGTTATACGTTGTTGTAAAAGCGATAGCGAGCAGTTAAAAATTGATAAATACAACGAACCATTGACTGGCAAAAAAGGCACTGATATAAGCAGTAGTGTTGGGGATTCTTTAGATGATTTTTAATTTTTTACAACGGAAGCAGACATAAAAGCGTTTTAATGTTTTATGTGTGCTGTTCTTAAACGTTTTTTTTAAAAGGGGCATTAAATTGAAAATTTAAAATATAGAGTATGAGTAAGCCAAGGTTATTAGAATTATTTGCAGGATCAAGGAGCTGGGGTAAAATTGCTAAACAATTAGGATATGAGGTTTTTAGTGTTGATTGGAAACAATTTGACAATATTGATTTAGTAATTGATATTGAAGATTTAACAGAAGATATGTTGCCTTGGATACCAGATGTTGTAATTGATGGCAGACCTTGTACAACTTATTCTATGGCAGCAATATCACATCATAGATTTGAGAACGGAAAACCAAAAACAGACTTTGCTGCTAAATGTGATAGAATGAATATTAAACTAAACAACTTTTATAAAAAATGGAATTGCATTTATTACATAGAAAATCCTCGTGCAATGTTGCGAAAAATGGATTTTATGAAAGGGATGGATAGAGCAACAGTAACTTATTGTAGTTATGGAGATACAAGAATGAAACCAACTGATATTTTTAGCAATAACATCTTTGATTTATTTAATGAAAAAGGATGGAAGCCTAAAGGAATGTGTTGGAATGGCAATAAAAAGTGCCAACACGAACCAGCTCCAAGAGGAAGTAAAACAGGAACGCAAGGGTTGAAAGGAAATTACGAACGATCTAAGGTTCCAGAGCAATTATGTTCAGAAATTTTAGAGCAAACATTGGCACGTTTGAGTGAGTTGCCCCTTTTACAAAATATGTTTTAGAACGGTCTAGTATAAGAATAGTAGCCGAGCAAACAGGTAAAAAATTGAGTTAAACAAATAATTAATAATTGAGTAATAGCCACTAATAAGACACTACAACAGGCTATTATTTTTATACATTGTTGTAGTGCGTTTTTAATTATGAAAGGATTTATGAATTTAGCACTACTTATGCTTTGCGTATTTATGTTTTTACCAATAATTGTGTTAATCTTAGAACACTTAATAAGTGGCAATGAATCTGCTTTACAAAAAATGCTCGACAATATAAGAGAGTGAATGCACTACAACGGCTACGGCTATGAATTGAAGCCGTATAACAAATGATTGATTCAAAGAAATAACCTTAGCAAAGGCTTTTATTTATAGCCATTGTTAGCATTAGTTAATTATGATACACTTACAAAACCAAATAATCACGGACGAATACCACAAGCAAGAGCCTAAAGAAGATTTGATTAGAATACAAAAAGCATTGGTATTGCACAGAGATATATTCTGCACACTAGATGAGTGCGGGAATATATGGCAGAATTATAGTTGGGAACTATCTGCAAGTTGGTTAGATATACCAAATGATTTAGAAGCAATAATTAAGCACGTTGAAAGTGCTGATAACTTCAAATCTTATGCAGATTGGCTCGAATCTTAATTAATGCTAACGGAATACGGCTATGAAGCGTTGCCGATTAAAACGCTATAACTTTCAAATTAAAAAACAAAATGAGTAAAGAGAACAAAGCTTCGGATAAGCAACAAAACGGCAATGATTTTATAGCCGATGTTATAAGCAGTAACTTAAGGCTGCTTTGGTGGGGATGGTCAACTTTTTGGGGAATTTTTATGATTGGTTATGCGATATTTCGTTATTGCTTATAACGTATTCGTGTATGGTGTGTAGCGTAAATAAGCAGGAAGTTTGAATTAAGAAACAAAGTAATAATTATAATTTTTTCGAGCGTTGGCAAATTGCTGACGATAGGAAGCAAAACAAAAAAACATTATGGCAGTAGATTTATTTGGTAATGAAATAATAACTAATCCTTTATTGAGAGATAAGTTTATAGAACCACCTTTTAGCGTTCTTGACACAAAACAAGGTAATTGGCAAAATAGAAAAAGACAATGGAATAGAATAGGAATAAAAAGCGAGGTTGGAAGAAGCCTTAATATGATAGATAAAAGTGCTGTAAGTGTTGGAATAAAAGACGAGTATATAAAAAGTATTTGGAATAAAAACAGAAGAAAAAACACTATTTTAACAGATGAAGAAAAAAAAATAATAGAACCATACGCAAACAAAAGCAATGCTACATCTATTTTTGACCCTGCACTTTGTGAAGTTTTATATAATTGGTTTTGTGTAGATGGCAAAGAAATTTTAGACCCTTTTGCTGGTGGTTCTGTTCGTGGAATTGTAGCAAATTATTTAGGTTTTAAATACACAGGAATTGATATAAGACAAGAACAAGTAGATAGCAATCGAGAACAAGGGTTAGATATTTTAGACGTAGCAAACCAACCTAATTGGTATGTGGGCGATAGTAACGAATTGTTAAACGGATTTAATAAAGAGTTTGATTTTGTTTTTAGTTGCCCACCTTATGCAGATTTAGAAGTTTATAGTGATTTGGAAGGCGATATTTCAAATATGGATTACGTTAATTTTATGAGAGCGTATGAAGAAATTATTGCAAAGAGTTGTAATTTATTAAAAAGTGGTGGATACGCTTGTTTTGTAGTTGGTGAAGTAAGAAACAAACAAGGTAATTATATTGGCTTTGTACCTGATACAATTAATGCTTTCCGTAAATGTGGAATGAATTACTATAATGAAGGGATTTTATTAAATGCTATTGGTGGCGCAAGTATGAGAGCAAGTGGGAATATGAATAGCCAAAAATTAGTTAAAGTGCATCAAAACATTTTAATATTTAAGAAACCGTAAACTTGCTAAAAAAGGGAAGGAAAAAAAATTATAATTATGGTTAGACAAACACAAACGATTGAAGTTATAACAGACTTTAGCTATACACTATACACGTTGTTAGCAAATCGTTTTAATGTTTGCTAACGGAACGCAGATAAAAATAGTACGAATAAATTAAAACAAATATAATATGAAAACAAATGTATTTTTAGGAATTGGATTAAGAATAGTAATTTTATTTACGGTTGGTATGTTTATGACTTACTTACCGGAACATTTAACAGAATTTTTTGGAGACAAAATAGTTGCAAAGTCTTATGGTAATGTACTAGAATGGGGAGCTAGACATTATTGGTACAACACAATGATGATTCTGTTATTCTTGTTAGCTTTACTAAATGTTATTTTTAGTGTAATAAACCTAGTAAATAAAAATTACGACACAACTAAATGGTAGTATTATTTTTATGTGCTGTTGGCGTGACGTTTTAATGCGCGCCAACTACTGTTATAATGACAAAATGTGTTACAATTATGAAAAAATACACGAAAACAAAGACAATAAGGATATCTGAACAACAACATAAAACACTTGTTAAAATGAAATATTACAATGTAGATGTTGGTAATTTTATACGTGAAGCAATACGAGAAAAAATAAATAAAGAATATAAATATTTAAAACCAAAAGAAGAAGCTAAAGATAAGTTTTTAATAGAATTAGATTTAGCAGTTAAAAAATTAAAACAACATGAAAATAATAAGATTTACAATTAAAGTATTAACTTTGTTATTCGCTTGGATCATAGTTAGCGTAGTAATAACGTTTCCAATTATATTAACAATAATATTTTTAACTAAATAACATGAAAGAAGAATTTAGACCACGATTAAATAAGTTTGAGAATGAACTTATAATAAATCACAGAAACCCAAAGGGAGAAAAATGGTTAGTATTGCCAGATGTACATAGACCTTTTCATAATAAAATTTTATGGGATAAAATAATAAAGTACATAAGAGAAAATAGACAAAACATTTATGGTATTGTTTTGAGCGGAGATTATTTAGACTTGTTTACTTTAGGTTCTTATAACGAAAATTCTTTAAAGAATCTAACAGGAATAACTTTAGAAAGTGAATACGCTGATGGAGTTAAAGGATTAGATGAGATTGATAATGCTTTAGGAAAATATAAAAAGTCTTGTAAAAAATACTTTTTATACGGAAATCATGAAGATAGATACTTTAGAGAAGTAGCTAAGGGAGATAAAGCAAAGTATGGAAACGCTTTATTGAATCCAACAGAAGCATTAAGATTACACGAAAGAGGATATGAAGTGAAAGAGAATTGGAAAGACGACTACTTTACTTTGGGATTGCATTTAGACGTAATTCATGGTGTTTATTGTGGAATACATACTGCAAAGAAACATTTAGACGTTACAGGAGGATCAGTTATGTTTGGGCATACTCATAGAGTTCAATCTTTTAGACAAGGCAAACGTGCTGGTTATAATATTGGATGGTTGGGAGATGTAAAGCACAAAGTATATAATTACATGCCTAGATTCCAGAAAGATATTTGGGCAAATGGATTTGCTGAAGTTTACATAGATAATAATGGTTTATACTATGTTAATCAAATAAGCATTTATAACGATAGCTTTTTTATTAATGGTAAAATGTATTAAATGTTAAAGTTTGTTAAAGTTTCATTTATTACGTTTTTTATCTTTACTTTTATTGAAATTTAAAACTAAAAAAATGAGAGAATTAATTGAAACACTTAAACAAATTGATAACGATTTTTACAAAGGTATCTACACAGTTGGAGAAAGATATGATTTGGTAGCTGAATTAACTGAAGTATTAAAAAAACAAAACTTTATAAGACAATAACATGAAAACATTAACCGAAAAAATCATATCTAAAATAGTAGATGCAGACCTAGAAGTAACAGAATACAATCAAGTTCTTAGTGATGGAAGTATTATTTTATCACACAATAAAAAGAAATACATTGTAAGTATAGATTTTGATTTAGACACTAGAAAACTAGAACTTTCTATTTATGAAGATATAAATGGATTAGATGAAATTAAACCAGAAACAGACCTTTTAGTGTGGTTATACGAATATTTAGAAAACAAAGTAGAATCATATAATGAAGATGAAAGATTAAGCCGAGCGAGTGCAATCGAAGATTTAGATCATCAATGGCATCACTTCGGATTTGGTAAATAAATTTAAAACAATAAACAATGAATGAATTAGTAGATTTTCAAACACATAGGATTCAAGTCCTAGAAAAAAAGGTAACAGAGTACGAGGTGCTTTTACTAGAATTAACGGACAAAGATTGTCCAGAAGATTATAAAAGAGTAATAAGACGACAAATATTAAACCAATGAACAAAGAAAAACTAACAGTACTTTATAAAAAGTACGAATTAACAAAAGACGATGTTTACAAACATCAGCATTATCTTATAATTACTAGAAGTGGTATAGACAAGATACAAGCAAAAGAAAATATCTTTATTGATTACGATGTTGTAAATTGTGATAAAGACTTTTGTGTTGTTAAAGCAAACGCAAGTAAAGAAAATGCTAAAATACAAACTTTTGGTAGTGCTATAAAAGGTGCTTCTTTTAAAGATGGAAATACTCAAACCTGGTATGTAATGGAAATGGCAGAGAAAAGAGCGATGAGTAGAGCAGTTTTAAAACTAACAGGGTTTTATGAGTTAGGTGTATTTGGAGAAGATGAATCAGAAGATTTTATAAGAGAATAGCTATGAGTGTAATGTACTGTGAAAGCCAACATGAATATTACGATACCGATTGGGTGTTCTGTTGTAGTAACTGCGATTGTGAATTAAACGAAGAATAATAATTAAATAAATAAATAATGGAAAACAAAGAAATAATTTACGAAATGAGAAAAGCAAAAAATGTATGGCTTACTTTCTTTTTTCTAGGCTGGAGTTATGGAAGTCTAGGTCAAATGGGTAAACAAATAGCTTTTTATTTAACGCTTGGAGGATTTGGATTATGGACACTTTATGTTTTATTTACATTGAGTGGGAAAATAAAAAGGTACAATAGAAATATTAGATTAGAATTAGGAATATAAATTAAATTAAATAAATAATAAATGGAAGTAGTAGGAAAAATTAAAGTAAAACAAGATGTGCAAACCTTTGATAGTGGTTTTCAAAAACAAACGTTAGTAGTAACAACAGACGACCAATATCCACAACACATTGCAATAGAATTTTTAAAAGATAATATTGATTTAATAAAATCTTTTAAAGTTAATGATAGTGTAAAAGTATCAATTAATTTAGGTGGTAGAGAATGGATTAATCCAAAAGGAGAAGCAAAGTATTTTAATAGCGTTACAGGTTGGAAAGTTGAATCTGCTGGAACAAGTGAACCAACAGAAACTAAAAGTATAGCACAAGCTGAAACAAACGATTTGCCTTTCTAATGGAGGATTTTAGAGTAAAAATAGACGTGCCTTATGATTTATGGTTAGCAATTAAAAAGGGTGCTTTTTATAACGAGTGCAGACTTCTTAAATTATATGATACGTCTATTGATTACTCTCAAAACAAAAAGCATCAAAAATTAAAAAATGAATTAATAGAACTAGCAAGACAATTAAACGAAGTAGAAGAACAAGCTAGAGTAGATTATTATAACAATGGAGGAAATACTAGAAAGAATTAACCAAAACATAACTGACTATAATAATATAGATAATGAGTTAGTTTTTGAAGATACACAGAAATTATCTTCTATTTTAAAAAACCTATCTAGTAATTTATTTTACCTAGAAAGTTATCGCAATCACTATCACACAGAATACAATGCTATAATGCACAAAGCAATAAAACAAAACACACCTGTAAGTAAATCAGAAATAGAAGCAAAAGAACAAGTGCCAGAACTTTATATGCTTAGAAGATTAATGACAAGTGCGTATAAGATTACAGACAGTATTAGAACTAACATAAGTTATTTGAAGAGTGAGAAGAAATGCTAGGATAGATTCCAACCAAAACGAGATAGTAAAAGCATTTAGAAAGATGGGTGCATCAGTTCTGATCACTTCACAACTAAAAAATTGTTTCGATATTCTTGTAGGTTATAAAGGAATTAATTACATTGTCGAAATAAAAGACGGAAGTAAACCACCTAGCCAAAGAAAGCTAACTGAAGGAGAACAAAAGTTTGCTGAACAATGGAAGGGTGGAAAGTACTACATAATAGAATCAGTCGAACAAGCTATAAAACTAATAGAAAATGATATACCACGGAAAAAAATTAAATTACAAAACGAGAATAAACCTAGCGGACAAGAGGATAAAAGCAAATAAAATAATTGATTTAGTTAGCGATTATCTAGGTGTTAATGCAAGAGAAAGAAATAGAATAGATTCTGTTGCTATGGCTAGACAATTATCGGTTTACTTTATTCGTAAAAACATACAAATTACTTACAGAGAAATAGGTTTATTGTTCTTAACTAAAAGAGGAACACCATTAACCCATGACACTATAATACACGCAAGAAAGAAAATAGAAGGACTAATTGAATTTGATAAAGAGGTTATTAAGTGGGTTAATGATTTAAAAGATGAGGCTAAAGCTATTTCTGAATTAAGTAAAGAAGAACTATTTAAGTATAAAAAAATAGAAGAAATAAAAAACAAGCTATTCAATATTCCTAGCGATGATTTTATTGATACAATAGACTTAATTAATAACAATATAGAACATTATACTAATGGCTAGAGATTTACCTTACTTTAAATTCTTTTGTTCTGAATGGAATGATGGAGATATAACTTTTGAGGATTACGATACTCAAGGGATATTTATAAACGTTTGTAGTTGGTATTGGTCAAAAGAATGTGATTTAGATTTTAATAAACTTTATAAAAGGTTTAAAGGTTACGAAACACAATTAGATAACCTATTAGCATCAGAGTTGATTTATAATTGTGATGGGAAACTTTGCATTAATTTCTTAGATGAACAATTAAAAGAAAGAGAAAAGTTATCTAAACAAAATTCTGTTAATGCTAAGAAAAGATGGGGAAAAGATGCGACCGCACAAAGTTCGCAATCCGATAACGATGCAATAAAGAAAAGAGAAGAAAAGAGAATAGAAGAAAAGATAGACAATCTTAATTTTGTTTTTCAATTAGTAAAGGATAACGCATGGGTAGAAAGCGTTGCAATGAAGAATAAAATATCTTTAGAGTTGGTTAAAGAAAAATTAAGTATATTTGAAAATCATTTAATCACAATAAAAAAACAACACCAAAATAAAAAAGAATTTGTATCACATTTTTTAAATTGGTTAAATATTTCTAAAACTAAAACTAAAAAACAAAAACTAACATTTTGAGCAACTTCATAGAATGGGAATCCCTAGAATTTAAAAAACAATCAGGCAAGGAGAAGCTACGTTGTCCTAGTTGTGATGGTCAAAGAACCGATAAAAAAGATAGATCGCTTTTAGTGAATCATAAAGACGGGTATGGTAAATGCTTCTATTGTGATGCACTTACTTTTAGAGCAGAAGAAGAAACTAAACAATATACAGAGATAAAAGCTGAATATAAAAAACCGCCTGTAAGCGAACAAAAAGTAATATCCTATATCAATACACGAAAGATATCAGAAAGTACGTTAAAATCGCTCTATGTAACAATAGAAAGGTATTATCAACCAGCAAAACAATCGGAAGTAGATAATATTGTATTTAATTACTACGAGGGCTCTAAATTAGTAAACAAAAAATATAGAAGTTCGGATAAAAAGTTTACACAGACAACAGGTGGTAAACCTATATTCTATAATATCAATTCTGCAATAGGTGTAGATGAAGTTTACATTGTTGAAGGCGAATTTGATGTACTAGCAATGGTTGAAGCTGGATATAAGAATACTATATCAGTACCTAATGGTGCAAATGATAATGATGAGTATTGGATAAACTCAAAAAGGTATTTAGATAACATAACTAGCTTTATAATAGCAACCGATAATGATACTAAGGGAATAGAATTAAGAAACAGAATAGCACAAAGACTAGGTAGATATCGTTGTAAGTTTATAGAATGGCAATATAAAGATGCTAATGGTGATTTAATAAATGATTGTATCAATGATAGTATCAATTCTGTTAAACGCTTTCCTGTAAATGATACCTATACTTCAGAAGATTTAAAAGATGGTGTGTTAAGTCTTTATGATAACGGACTGCCTAAAACTATTTATCCTTTATCAGATCGCTTTAGAAAGTTATCTAAAATCTTTTCAGTAATGAAAGGACAACTAACAGTAGTTACGGGTATCCCATCACATGGTAAATCTAATTTTGTAGATGACTATGTTTTGAATTTAATAAAAGACTACAATTTTAAATCTAGTTGGTTCAGTCCAGAACATACACCGATGGAGTTATACGAAACTAATTTAATAGAAAAAGTAATCGGTAGAAATTTCTGGAAAGACGTTAATACTTCTAATGGTTTAATATCTAGAATAACAAAACAAGAAATAGACGACTATACGGAATGGTCAAAGGAAAAGATATATTTAACTGAATGTAGTGGAAAAGAGTTACCTACTTGGGATTGGTTGCTAAAAAAGTTTGAGGAACAAATGTACTCTTTTGGAATAGATATATTTGTAATAGATGCTTTTAACAAAGTAATTTTGCCAAGTGGTAATAAGTTAGAAGAAATTAATGTAGTGTTGTCTAAGCTAACGCATTTCGCACAGGCTAATAATGTTTTAATATTCTTAGTTGCACACCCTACAAAGATGCGTAAGAATGAAGATACAGGTTTGTATGCTATTCCAGATTTGTATTCTGTAAGTGGATCAGCAGACTTTAGAAACCAAACACATAACGGATTCACTATTTACAGAACTTGGGAAGATGTAGATAACAATGTTGAGAACTCTACTACTTTTTATAATATGAAAACTAAGTTTAATTTTCAAGGCGATATTGGTGGTAATGTAGATTTTGATTATTGTTTGGCAAATGGTAGATATTATGAAAAGGGAACAAAAGAACCTTTAGATAGTTTAATACATAAA
>Ga0208134_1002344_pt1 | contig 10258 bp, 10 predicted proteins | sample VirMetDEL_Mar_31_FD_184515 | JGI IMG/M metagenome (GOLD analysis project Ga0208134, IMG submission 184515) | Aqueous microbial communities from the Delaware River and Bay under freshwater to marine salinity gradient to study organic matter... | ecosystem: Environmental > Aquatic > Marine >...
TTTGGTTGTACCATTCTGCCATACATCTATTGGTTCTATTTCTTTCATAATTTACTCTTGTTTAATTAATGTGGGTAACCCTTACCCTTCTAGTGTTTCTATTCTTGCTTTTAAATCTTCTATAATGGTTTGTTGTTCTTGGATGGCTTTCATTAATATAGGAATGGTTTCTGTATAGCGTAAACCTAAAACATCATCATTGTCTCTGCTTGTTACTTCTTCAAAATCATTTTGAAAATCTTGGGCAATAAAACCTAATCTTTTCTTATAAATTTCTTCATCTTTTAAATTATAGTTAACGCATCTTATGTTTTTTATTTTGTCTAAGACATTATCTAAAGAGGTAATATTTTCTTTAATATTCTCATCGGATGCGCTTACCCAAGACGTAGCGGCATAATCTAAATTGACTCCCGCTGATGAATTTCTAATCACAAAATCTTGATTAACAGACTGAAATGGTATTGAAATTAAAACATCATTACTCGAACTGTGATCAATACTTAAAGCATTTGCACTTGCAGTTCCGTAAACTTGTACAGTACCCCCCGATGTGATGGTGAGACTTGGACTAAAACCCGAACCCGTTTGAACCACTACATTATTAGCAGAATTTAAATACAAATTATTATCAGACGTACCACCTCCCGCAATTCCCGAATAACTTCCTTTTGTAGTTGTGCCATTTAAAGAAACAACATTGTATCCCGTATCTACACTATCCTTACCAATTATAAGAGTTCTATTTGCTCCCGTACTAAAAGTAGCAGCACCCCCCGATGAGATGTGTAAACTTCTGCTATCAGTAACCGTTGCATTAGCTGATGTTCCTTGTGTTGTGGTATAAAAACCAAAATCACCATTAGTTAAACCTACTAACATAAAAGCACCATAACCCGCTTCTTTTACTTTCCATCCACCTTGATAATATACATTAGATGCAAGGTATGCCCTTTTATCATATCCAAAAATTGACGCACCTCCATTTAAATCCAAAGAACCTGCTATTAAATTTTGAGGGAAAGGTGTTACTCCAATACCCACATTACCATCAGAACCCTGAACAAAAAAAGCATTTGTAAGATTATCTGATTCAACTCTAAAGTCAAGGTCTTTGCTGCTTTCATTAATAACTGTTTCAGTAGCATTCATTAAAATTCTTGAAACTGCACCACTACCAGCAAGAGTTGTAACTAATTCTAGACTTCCATCTTCTGTACTATCGGTAACATCTACAATCTTACTCTCTATTCCAGCCCAACGAACAGTTGTACCAGCAGAGTTTTTACCCTCAAATTCTACTAAACCAACAACATCTGAATCTGCTGGTGAGGCGGAGTTTCTAAACAATCTTAAATTAGGACCAGCATTAGCATCCGCATCAGTAGAGATAAGTGAAAGTGTATCTAAGTTATCTGCGGTACTGATTGTAGAAGCTGCATTACTAGTAAAGCCACCGTTAAATACTGTAGCTGCTGTAGTAGTTAATACACCTGTGACTAAAGCAGTAGTTGCCATATTTACAGCACCATCTATATCTACAATGTCTAGGTTAGTGGTACCGTTAACATCAATATCTCCCTCAAGATCTATAGACCCTCCAATAACTAAATTACCAGTTGTGGTAATTGCATCTATATACCCAGTTGCCCAATACTTACTTGATGTACCTATTCCACCTTCACTGTCAGCATTAGGTACTATATTTTTAGTTGCCATAATTTATTGTTTTTTCTAAACTCATAATTTTAAATTGTTATGCTTGTTCGTATGTACCTGAGAAAAACATAAAGTTTGAGTTACCACTCATATTTAAATCTGAGACTAAGTAACGTATTGTTCTGCCTCCAGAGCCAGAGTATTTATAAATATTAATTACTGCACCACCACCTGCCACAGGTGAGGCTCTTGGCAACTGTGCAGGTGTGTTATAGGCAGAAGCGGTTTCGTGAGTCCGAAAAGTTACTTGCCCTGCCACAGCATCGCTAGTAAATGGCAGACCTGATATGTTAAGGTTTCCAGACACACCCGTAGTACTTGAACTACTTTGTGTTCGTAAAGACCCAGAAATGTATATTAGCTTTCCGACTTTAACATAACTACCAGTTTGCCCAACAAGGTTTGTTATTGCATTGCCACTATCATCGGAATAAACAGGTATCCAATTACCTTCTTCATAATCATCTAAAGTACTACTAGCAACACCACCTCCACCACCTTCACTAACTGAATTACTAGTAAAATCAATACCTTTACCTGATGTACCTATTATTAAGTTACCTGTACTTACAGTTACATCACCACTATCTACAATCCTAAATTTAACATTAGGAGCATCATCACTCTCATTATGATCACTAACACTAAAATCTATAACATTACTTCCAGTTGTTGTTCCTGATGAACAAATTATAGCTGTTTGTCCATAAGTACTTACGGGATGAACTTGTGCTGAATTATAATAGTAATTGTTAGAAATATACAATGCATTAGAAAAATAACCTATTGTTGAAGCCATTCCAGAATGGCTGTTATTGCCTTCTATTTGAATACTTCTAGTAGTATTTCCTCCCGGATTCCCAATATTTAACAAGCTTGCTGGCGTACCACTAGTTGAAATACCCACGTTACCCACCGATGATATGGTAAGTTGTTTTGTAAAAGTACCTGAGTTATTTGTAAAAAATTGTAATTCTCCACTTCTAGCACTAATGTCTGTTGCCACTGTTTTTATAGATCCAAAATATGCTGAACTAGTACCAGAGTAATACCCACCCATATTAATTGCACCCATAACGTCATTATCAGCAGGGCTAGCTGAAAAATGAAGTAAATCCATTTGAGCACCACCTGCTCCTGCATTTGTACTTTCTACTCTTATGGCATCTCCAGTTCCATTTAAATGCAATAAAGTTGTAGGATCAACTCCTATACCTATTTTGCCAGAAACATTAAGTTTTCCATCAGTCAATGTCAACAAATCAGTATCACTAGTATGACCTATTGTTGTACCGTTTACTATAACATTATCTACTGTTAGTGTTGTAAGTGTACCTAAAGATGTGATACTCCCTTGTGCTGCAGTTGCAATAGTGCCTGTTATTGAGTCTATATGACCCTGTGCCCAAGATTTACTAGATGTCCCCAATTGACCCTCACCATCAGCATTAGGTACTATATTTTTTGTTGCCATGTTTTACTATTTTGGTGTTAAATCTCCGTTTGCATCTACGTTCCAATACCCTTCTTCACCGGGTGAAACTGCAGGTGTCATCTCTGTACTAGTTACATCCCATGAATCACTAAAGTCATAAGCAATACCATCTATTGGACTTAGATCACTACCTGTGATTTTCCATACGTAATCCTCTATTGCTGCTGCTACGGCTCCGGGAAATGTTGATAAACTTAATCCTAGCCCCGGCATTAATATCCAAAGTAACAGATTACACCACCACCAGTTGTATCAGCAGAAGGAGTCATTGTTGTCCATCTACCTACTATTGTAAGACCTTTAGGATATACAATACCATCAGCCTGATTACCACCTGCTCCATTATAGTTATCCAAGAAAACTAAACTTTGACTTGATGGAGTTATTTGAGCACTTAGCTGCAAAGAAGTTGTTGTATTTGCATAAGCGGTTACAAAAACACCTTGCTTATTAGGTCCGTTATATATTGGAATTGGAGTTTCAGAATCAACAGTTATTCCAGCATCTACAGTATCCCCTTGAGCAATAAGTAAAACGTACTGCCCAACTTTAATTTTAGTATCAGCAGACGCAATAGTTATATTTGCACCTGCAGCGTATGTACCATCGGTAGCGTTAACTTCTGTAACCCCATTATAGTTTATACTATCTCCAGCTTCTGTTGATACAAAGTTTGGTCCTGTTGTTTCTAACACCTCACTTCTTAATACCGTAGGGGTATTATCTGCTAAAAATTGAATAGCACTTATTACCATTCCTTGTGGTGGTACAATGGGTTTTGCTGTGTTAGAGGAAACACTACCCAACTGTCCAAAATTATATGCTGTTGCACTTGAATTTATACTCATTTTATTTTTGTTTTATTTTTTATTTGTTTAAGCTAAATCCACCTAAATTAAAATTACCGTTAACTATATCATTACCTGTTGACTCAAAGTTTTTAGGTGGTTTCTCGTTTTTTCTTTGATCAATTAATTCAGATTGTTGAGATGCTTGTATTTTTGTTCTTTTATCTTTACGATCTTCCTTTTCTTCTTCTCTACTTCTTACCCCAGAAGTTTCTAATTGTTTGAGTTGTAAGTTATACTGAAACTCCAATTGCATAAGTTCTTTTTTAGCAAAAACTTCTTGTTGCATTTTTTGAGATTCTAACTGAGATTTTAATTGTTCTAGTTGAGAATTAATCTGAACCATTGACTGCTGCTTTTGAACTTCTGCTTGTGCAGCTACTTGTTGAGCTTGTGCATTAGCTTGTGCTTGTGCTTGAATATTTTGTTGCTGCATCAACTGATCTCTTTCTATTTTCTTCTTCCTTCTTATCTTGAGTAGTTGATTTGCAAGCTTAACGTTTTTAATTTGTCTTAAATCTATAGCGTCTTCTAAATCTATACCTTTCTGAGCAACTGCTACTTGTATGTTATTTTCAAGCAACTGTTTTTCTTCTTCATCAGGCTCTAGTTCTATAAATATTCCAAAGTCATGTATATGAAGATTGTTTAATTCTTCAAGTGTAGCCACATTATGTACACCAATGCTTTGTATGAAAGCTTCTCTTGTAGGGGAGTATTCTATTATATCAGATATTCTAAGTGATAAGCACTCTGCTGTTTCAGCTGTTAGGAATAAACCAGACTGTAATATATGTCTAGTTGCTGTGTTAGAATTTGCTGCTGCAAGTTTTTGTACACCCACTAAAGCATTCTTGTCTGGCATGCTACCATCTCTAGCTTCATTCAAACCAGTTACATCTCTTATCATCTGTAGATAGTAGTTGTAGTTTTGAATTAAACTTTGCATTTTGGCTCCACCGTTACCACTAGTAATTTCTTGAATGGGTACTTTACCCGGATTCATATCTCCTTCAGAAGTTAGGGATCTACCTATAACACTACCAGTCTGAAAGAACATGTTTAATGCTTCTTGAGGATTGTAATTTGTACCGTTACCAAGATCAACTTCGGCTATACCATCAGCATCTAGATACACCCCGTCAGGGATCATTCTAGACATCACCTGTTGAAGTTTAAGGTGAGTAAGCTGTATCATGTCAGCAAAACCAGTTATCCTCCCTACAAGAGATTCTATGCGTCCTCTGTACATCCTTGGTGCAACTATAGAGTAGTTCATTTTAACCTTAGTGTTATCACTTTTAGGTCGCATCATATTTGTTGCCATCTCCCACTTAAGAAGCTTCTTAGTACCTAATACTAAAACACCTTCATACAGCACCTCTACTGATCTAGATATTTTTTCAAACTTATCATCTAAAAGCTCTACTGGAGGATTAAAAGAATCATCTTTAACTAATACTTTAGCAGCACCGGTTGAAGTTTCTTTTATCTTATAAACCTCATTCATGTAGGTTTTATAATTAAAGTAAAGAACATCTATTTGATTGTTGTCGTGTCTATCGTATATAGCTCTGTTGTTGGGGATTGAAGATATAGCTGGTTGACGTTCTATTTCTTCTAAATCTTCTTGAGTAAGATTGGGGAAGGATTTTTTTAATTCGTTTATTGGAATTGTCTTTATTTCACCAGCATAATAGATATCTTCAAAATAAGGAGATTCTGTATACGAATATACTAAATTAGCAGGATCAACGTATTCTATTTTTACACCTTCCGATGTACTGAAAGTGTTTTTAACACAACCAATACCTAATACAGTTAGATCGTAATAAAACCTTTTCTTTGTTAATTCATATTTATTAGTATCAAACAAAACAGCTATAGCTTGTTCTTCGGCTATCTCTATTGCTTGCTTGTAAGTTAGCTGCATGTGTAATGCTAACTCTTCTTCAGAGTCTGGTAATTTTTCTTCAGGAGTATTAGCTATGTCAACACCAAACGCTTGTTTAGTGAAAGCATTTAACTCTTTAGTTCTCATGTCAGCTAATAAGTCTTCCATGTACTCTGTTCTCTTACTTATTCCGTAAGGATCTTGAGAATGTGCTTTTACATCGTAGGTTCTTTCTGCAATACCATTAACAACAATATCTACAAACTTACCTATGATGGGTATTGGCTTCCAATCTAAATTAAGATAGGACAAGTCTCCGTTTATAGAAAGCTCATCCTTATATTTTTGAACAGATTGCTCTCCTCTAGCGTATAGTCTTAATCTATGAAAATTATCAAAGTTATTTTTAAATCTATGAGATCCCCTGTCACCATAGAACCATTCTCTTTCTACGGCTTTAGCAACTTTAAGTCCATACTCAGAACTCATCTTTTCGAGATCACTGGCTACTTGACTAGGGAAATAACTTTTATTAATTGAATCAGCCATATTGTTCTTTAATTATTTTAGATGCCATACCTTTATTTTGATACTTAGCTATACTAATATTTACTTTTTGTTTTTGGAGATCTGCTCTTGGACTGTAAAGATGTCTGTTACATGCCATAATAGCTAACCCACTACTAATTGAAGCATCAAATTTAGTTCTGTTATTTATATCAAATTTAGACCAATCATTTAATGTTTTATTAAAATATATGCTACCATAATTACCATCTTGAAGTGATCCAACATGACCTTGTATATACATTTCAATAGCAGCAGCATGTGCTTGCTTTATATCTTCACTTGAGTTTGGTATACCGCCTATCTCTTTTTCTGTTGTTGATAGTTTGTTCCAAATCTTATCAGGTCTATTCATTGAGTAACCTCTGTACCCCCTTCTTTTTAAATAATAAAGAAGTCTTGGTTTGTTGTTCTCTGCTAGTATTGGCATACCATAAAATATCAATGACATCAATACATCTTCAAAGAAGATTTCAGCAGTCTGAGGTCTAGCTATATATTCTAGAAAAAAATGATTAGGTGGTGCATCCTCCATAGAAAACTTAGTCAATCCATGAAGTGCACCTTTAGATCCTTGACCGTCAACAGTTCCTGAAATATCATAACTATCACAACCAAAAGCACCTATGTGCTCATTACCCGGTTTCTTACCTTGAGGTGTTTGTATTACTTTGTTTTGTAAATGAGATGGTGGGATCCAGCTAACACTGAACCTACCGTTTCTGTCTGGATAAAATATAACTTTAGAATCTTTTATTCCACTAACCCATTGAAAGTTACCAGTTGTTATAGCAGAGCTATTACCAACACCCTCATTGTAATCTATTTGTTCGTATATTTTTGCTAAGTTAAATATACTATTTTTTGTTTCATCTCTAAAAGCATGTTCTTCTGTTCTGGGAAATTGTCTGTAAAACTCATTCAACCCATCAGGATCTTTCTTTAATCCATCTACTTCGTTTTGCCAATGCTCTAATATACCTATGTCTATGTAATCTCCATGAGGACCTTTAGTTTCTTCTTCAGGTGTGTCAAAAACTGGTATCCCATGCTTATCAATAAATCCTTCATAGTTCCATTCCATTGGTATAAAAAGACTATAAAGACCTGAACTAGTTTGTCCATTCCTATTTCTTTTTTTTACATCTGAATCCTTGTACAGTTTCTTAAAATTTTCACCACCCTTATCTAATGAGTTAGAGGTGGATCCCATCATACATTTACCAATTATTCTACTACCTAATCTTAGGGTTGTTTTCGTGACCCTCCAGTTGTTGAGTATGTTGTTCGGTCTTTCCCACTTCCCTGATTCATCATGTACAAGGAGTTTGAGTTTTTCCCCATCGTAGGAGTTGTCTCCAGTGTTCTTCCAGTCAATGGTGGTGTCCAAACCTTGTAGATCTTCTGGTTTGTCTGTGCTCGTGATACTCCGTCTGGTAAGTTTTGACGCTGGGACTCTGAACGCAATTTCTGTTTTGGGTCTGTCCATACCGTCTTGGATTGGCTTGAAGAAGAACGGGTAGTTGACGGATATGGGCACGACTTTGTCTGTAAACATCTTCTTAGCATCAGGACCGGACTTGGACAAGATACCATACCGGGAATCACTGGATATAGTGGCGAGATTAACAACCTCTCCCGATGCCATGAAAGAGAACCCTGATCGTCTATTCTTAAGGTAACACATTCCATAACATCTGATGTCCGCCTTACAGGCTTCCCAAAAGATGTAGAATATTCTATTGGCTTCACGAAAGTCTGGTTGCCCGACATCAATCTTACTCCACTGCAAGTACATGTAATGAGTACCAGTAATATAAGTAGAGATATTGTTGCTATTAAACCATAAGCCTTCTTCTCTGTGTTTAAATTCATCCTCTATATATTCTATATACTTTTCTTTAAAATCTTTAGGATAATCCTTCCAATCAAATATAGTTTTTATCTTACTTAACTCTCTTGGATAAGGTGTTACCTCCCAACTATTACTTTCAAACTTTCTTAAGTTTTCTTCTTTAGGTAAAGCTATCTTAATATTTTGTATCTCATATATCTCACCAATCTTACCGGTTTTACTAATTACAACAACATCGTGTTCTTTGTTATAACCGTACACCCATTTCTTAGACTTATTAAGTCTTGATATTGTATTTAATTTAATTGGTTGAATAACCTTATATAAGGTTTGTTCGTACATGTTATGTGTGTGTAAAATAAGCGTATTCAGCTACGATTGTTCCAGAACTTGCTTCTAATTGAACACCAGTTGATCCACCAGTATTGTGAGGAAAATAACAAAACTCTCCTGCATTTAACTGAGCAAACATAACATCACCAGTAGTTTCTATTTTTAAATCTGTAGTAACAGCGTTACCCCCTGCATCAACACCAGTGTGTTTAATGTAAGTTATTTTTGTTGTGTCAGCAGCTGGTACTATGATGTTTTGAGCACCTGTAGTACTTACTGAAACACTAGAAACACCAGAGATAGGTGATCCAACAGATATGGAATCACTTACAGATAATGAAAGTGTATCTGATGATATGTCAGTACTTGTTAATGTTAATGTTGGTATTAATGTTGCCATGTTTTTTTATTTAGATCTTTTCTCTGCAAAGCCACCAAACGACACATCTTTATCTATATCAACTGGTACTTTATTTTCTATTATGTTTTCTTCTTCTTCTATTCTTTTAAGTATTTCAAACGCATCAAAGATAGCTAATTTTTTAGTTGCTGCTGCATTCTTTAATCTATCCGCTGATATATCTTCATCTGAATCTACAATAGCTTCTTTAGCAACTTTAATTAATTCTTCAACTGCTATTTGCCCAGCTTGGATTATACTCCTTTTCGTTTCCTTGATATTCATATTTAATTGAAATGTGATTGCTTAAAACTCTGTATAACCTCTCTCCATCAATTACAAACTCGTATTCACTGTTAGGTATAAATCCAACTAAATCGTTTTTCTTTATACCAGCTTCTTTCAATGTTGTGTCAACTTGCTTTATTACACCAATTAACTCTCTTTCATTTTCAACTGAATATTCATCTATTGATTCTATAGGTTTGACAAAGCAATAACCATCAACCGCAAACCAAGTATTGTTTCTTTTATAGGAGAAGATCTGATCTTGTTTCACACAATATGTGTTTTCATCAATGTAACTTCTACTATTCTTTTCCTCACCTTTTACGTTCAACCACCTTCTAAATATATTGTGATGAACTATTACTTCATCTCCAACTTGTATCTTAGTTTGAGTAGCTATGGGTGTTGATTTTACAATAGCGTTTCTGCTAACGAATTGATGGTTATATATCTCTGTATTAAGTATGAGATCCTTGTCCCCTACTTTTGTTGTATTGTTGTAACGAGATGACTTAGGTGAGATTATAAAGTCGTATATACTACGCATCAATATTCTAAATTATACTCAACTGAAATAGCCATGTTCTTATTGAAGTTCTTCCAAATAATAACATCGTTATTTTTTTTAATGAAAATGTCATACCCCTCGTTCTCTTCGATTATATCACAAATCCGATGCCCTCCGTAGACCTCTTGACCTACGGAGTAATGCATGGATTCATTCTTGTAATCTTTACCAATACTGATCTTACGAATCAGCTTTGACATTATCTTCTTCTTCTACTTCTGTAATAGTACCGTCTGTAATATTAACATTTACTTTACCGTACTCTTTTTCTAACTTATCTTGACACTCTTT
>Ga0208134_1002345_pt1 | contig 10256 bp, 5 predicted proteins | sample VirMetDEL_Mar_31_FD_184515 | JGI IMG/M metagenome (GOLD analysis project Ga0208134, IMG submission 184515) | Aqueous microbial communities from the Delaware River and Bay under freshwater to marine salinity gradient to study organic matter... | ecosystem: Environmental > Aquatic > Marine >...
TTCGCAGATACCAGCTTTTTAGCATTATCTATACCATACTGAACAGGAGCATCTATGTTCTTTTCCAAGAAAGCTACACGTTCAGCATACTTATTAAGTAGCTTGTATTCTCGGCGCTGTTTAACTGCTGCTTTACCTGATGTAGTTTGTGGGCTTCTGCCAGATGTTTTCACTGGCGGAGCTTGTAAGGCGGATACAGAAGCACCCTGCGTAGGAATAGCACCGTCCATAACGCCAGTATCTTCATTCATGTCTTTGTCTAAAGGGCTTGGCTTAAACAACTGCATAAACACTGCTTCTAAGTTTTCAGGAGTGCCTGCCATACTATTATCGTTTAATACAGTTTTTACAGTAATGTGAAACTGTTTAAATTTTTCTCCAGTTTTACCTTCAAAATAATTAGTTTTTTCCAACTTAGCGTCAATAGCAGCTCGACCCGGTTTAGTTTCTGAACGATAAGCGTTATACAAGCCACTTAAACTTTTTGTACCTATGTCAGTAAAACCGTCAGTAATGGTTGACAATTTTTCGTTATCAAAAGCGTCTGATATTGCAATCATAGTATGATAAGGATTGTTAAAACCTACTCCACTCATTACACGAGTACCGGGATTTTCAGCGTTCGTTTTAAGCATTTGCTGACCAATAACAACAGCGTCTCCAGCAGTTGCCCAGCCTTCACCGGGCTTGGTGGCAGTATAAATAATAGCACCTAGTTGTCCCGATAAGTTATCATTAACAGACTCTAGCATTCCTTGACCTACTTTACCAGTAGACTTATTGCTATTATTAATTCTGTCTTTAGCTACATCTTGAACAAATTTCAAGTCGTCTTCATCCATGTTAATTAAAGCATTCTTACCTGCTTCAAAATATGTCTTATTTGTAGCGGTTTGAACTTGAGCTGTAAGAAGATTGAAGTTATTTTGAACCCTAGAAGACTGAGAAGTATTTAACATAAACTCGCCGGTTGTTGGGTCAGCATAAATTTCTTTCATTGAAGGAACACCTTCGTTATCAGTAGAAACTACAGTTACATAAGAAATTTCTTCGCCAAGCGGCCCCTTCTTTGTTTTCACTTCTGAGAATGTGGGAGCTTTAGTTCCTAAATCTACATCGTCTAACAAGCCTTCTTTAGCAACAAACGTAGATATAGCACTGTCGCCTGTAGCCGCATAAGTTCTTTGGTAAGTCTTCAACTCTTCAGCAGTGTCTAACATTTTTTGAGTGCTATTGTGTAAATCGGTTTTAATGATTCCTGTTTTAGAACCAATAAAGTTTCCAATTATAGCTGCTGCGCTTCCGGGCTTTTCTCTTTTTAAAGCTTCTAAATAAGCACCTTTATCGCCGCCAGTAGTTTTAAGAAAAGAATTTGTTTTCTCTAAGCCTGTAGCATGTTGGTCTTGAAGCGATTTAGCATACTTAGCTGTCAACTGTTTTTCAAGCAAGTCGTATTGAGTTTGATTATATGTTCCTGATGCGTATTCAGACTCCATAAAACTTTTAACCTGTGGAGATGCAAGACCTTGGAAATACATGTCTCGACCACCTGTAAAAGTGTTAGCATTTGCTTCAGTAGTAGTATATCGAGTTGCTGTGTCAGTAGCGTTAGAAACTTTAAGCTTGTTAGCCAACTGTGTTTCGTGGTTCAAAAACTGTTCTTGACGCTGGTCAATCATAGACTTACCAAGACCAATAGCAGCTTTTACACCTAGAGTTTTCCAAGCATCTTTCTTTGCTCTGCTTCTGTATTCTTTTTCTCTTTGGTCGTTACGCTTTCTAACACCCGCCAATAAGCTTTCGCCGTATTCTGTTGAACTCATTATGCTTGTCCTTCTGGTGGAGCCATTAGGCTTGGTTGCTGTTGTGGAGCTGGTTCTTCAGCTACTTCTTCTTCTACTGCCACAGGTTCTGCTGGCTCTTGAGGAGATAGTAAGCTTGTAATATCAGGAAGAGCATTTAACTCTTTTTCCATTTCAGGCGTTAAAGCGCCAGAAGGAACTCCGCCTTCGATACTATTCCGTAGCTTTTCTAGCTTTTCTTCTTCAACTTTAACTCCAAACAATTCTTCATCTTCGTCTTCATCGTCGTCTAAAGTAATTTGAATATCTAAATCTAATCTTTCAGCAAGAGCAATAATCATAAAAGCTGTAGGCTCAATCATCATCATCATTAAATCAGGATTAAAAGTACCTTGTTGAAACTCATTAAAAAGAATAACCTGAACAATACTCATAACTGGAATGCCTTTAGAAACAGCAGTCATGTACTTAACATATTCTGCTTCTTCTGTAAGGCTGTCCCACATGTACTCCGAAGCTTCGTGAAAGTTAGTGAACTTCGGAGCCTGCTCATAAGGGTCAGGATTTGCCGGGTCGTTAGTCATAGACTGCCCCGGAATGGGGCGCATCATTTTAGATTTTTCTTGTTCGTATGTTTGAAGTGCATCCATTTTTTATTGTCCTATTGCCGGTAGCATGGCGTATGAGCCTTGCATTCTTGAGTTGTAAGACTGAGCTGCATAACCAATAGGATTTTGCATCATAAAGTTTTGAGGAGATGAACTATACTGATAAGCTCTGTCGTTTATTTCTGGAGAACCATAGTCTTGAATACCTGCCGCCTGATAGCCAACAAAGCTATTGCCTCCATAGCTTTGTTCAACCTCTTCTTCACCTACAACCTTTTCAATTATTTTGTCTTCTATTGTGTCAACAGCGTAATCTCCTAATCTTTTTGGAATCTCAGCTATTTCTTTTTGCGCTCGTTCTAATGCTTTTCCGGGAAGGTCTTTAACAAAATCAACTGATGAATCAAAACCTTTTTCTAACAAGCTTTTATTAGAGATTCTCATTCCTGATGCGTCGTAGCCTGCTTTAGTAAATTCTGAACCTGTGGGGCCACCAGCAGGGCCACTAAAGTCAAAGAAGCCTTTCTGAGTATTTACATTAGTTACAGCTCCTTTTATATCTCCTATGTTCATTACTCCAGAAGGAGCTGCTGAAGTTGCTTTAGCAGTATCGAAACTATAACCTTCTTTTAAGGGGCCAACACTATTTGGAGCTGTTGGAGTTCCAACCTTAGCTGTAGCTCCCGGCGTAGTTCCTGAGCCTGTAACTGCTTTAGCGTTAGAAATCTGTCCAGAAATTACACTGCTTGTAGGCGCAGCTACATTGCCTATCATGTTGTTAAAGTTAGTCATTACCTTACCGGCGTTTTCCATGATGCCTTTTTCAACAGCATTCCAAGCACTGGTAAAAGATTTTTGTGTAATATCTAGTCTACCGCCAGTTACGCCTTTAAGAAAGTTTCCTGCACCCGGAATTTTATTAACAGCAGCGCCAGCCATTTCACCTACAAAACTTCCGATGCCATCAGTAACAGTTTTAAAACCTGAGTGAACCATCTTAGTAAAGTTTCCTGCGGCTTTTAGTACATGTCCAGCACCACGAACAATGGCGCTAGTGCTTCCTAAAAGTCCTGAGCCTGCTGCGCCTGCTGTGCCTGTTGAGCCTACAAGACCGCTAAATGCACCGCCTAGCGTTTTACCTAACGCTGCACCAATCCCCGGCAAGACAAACATCATAGCTATTTGACCTACGATACCAATCTTACCCATGAATTTACCAAACTTTTTAAAGGCTGACTTAATGCCTTTGCCAATACCTTTAAAAGCTGATTTAAAACCCTTTTTAATTTTTTTAAATGCTTTGCTGAAAAAACCCATTATTATACCTTTTGTTTATTTTTAAAGTTTTATTAATCTAAAATGTTTTGCAGTGACGAAATGTCTGCTGCATCTTGTACAGCCTCTTCATTACCGATAGCAGTAGCAAGTAACTGAGCTTTTCGCTGTTCTTCGTTTTCAAAACTTTGACGAATATAAGCGGCCTCGTCACGCATCTGCTGCCACACTTGAGTAAGTTCCTGAGATGTCAAGTTAAAAGACATCTGAGCGTTCTGTTGGTTTGCAGCATTTTGAGCAGCGGTATCAGCAGTATTGGCTTGTCGTCTCCACTGTACATTAGACTGCTCAACGGCCTGAGCGTTTGCAGCATTCCACTGGTCACGAGCAAGGTCTTGCTGTTCGTTAAACTTTGAAATGTCTTGTGACATCTGGCTGTTAAACTTTGCAATGTCGTTTGTATTACCTGCTTTAATTGCTGCTTGTCTGTTTGCTTCAGTAGCATTAAACTGTTCGCGAGCTGCTGCCGACGAAGTATTGTACTGGTCAACCTGAGCACTTAGTTGCGCCATAAACTTATTGGTATCGTTTTCAGAAGCAGCTCCAAACTGTGCAGCAGCATTTTGAGCCGCAGCGTTACTAATTAGTCTTTGCTGGCTCATTTGAGCATTCATTACACTTGCTTGTTGTTCGTTGCTTAGATTAGCCATATCCATTTGCAGGAAGTTTTGAGCATTTGTAATAGCCAGTTTAGTAGCTTGGTCAGCAGTAGCTAAATCCATAGAAGCTAGTGTAGTAGCGTTCTGCATAGCCGCTTGTTGCTCACCGCTAAACTGATTGATTTCCATAGTCTGCATAAACTTACTATTAGCTAACTGAGTCTGTTGGTCTGCATCAAACTTCTTAATGTCTAAGTTAGAGTTTACCTGAGCATTAAACATAGCAGTCTGTTGAGCATTTGACAGTTCTGCCATACCCATCTGCTGTGCAAGCTGTGCGTTGACCTGAGCAGCTCCCATCTTTTTCTCAAAGACTTGAAGCTCAGCAACATTCTCGGCACTCATGCTTTCTGAATCAGCTTGGTTCTTAGCCGTTAAGTTAGCCAGAGATACTCTTTCGCTTGTAGACAGCTTAGCCATATCAGCACGAGCACGTAACTCTTCGTTGCTTGACAAAATGCTTGTAGCCTGACTTAGTTCCTGTAGTCTAAAGCGGTTAGCTTCAGTAAAGTTAGCAGCGTCTGTAGCAGAACGGTCAGCAAGTTCAGCCATCTCAATCTGCTGCTCGTTGCTCATGTTAGCTAGTTCCATCTGCTGAGCCATTGCAACATTAGTTTTCTTAAAGTCTACAAGAGTGTTAAGGTTAGCTAATCGAGTCTGCTGGTCAGCAGTCATGTTAGCTCTTGCCATAGTATTACGTTCACTAAGTTCAGTAAGTTCAACCTTTAAACTAGCATCAAGGTTGACTTCTTCCATACGTGCATTCAGCTCACCCTGCCTAACACTTCGAGCAACTTTAGCTTGAAGCTCTGCAAGTTCAAACTGATTCTCAGCCGTGAAGTTTGCAGAATCTGTAGCAGCTTTCTCGCTCAACATCGCAAGTGCCATCTGCTGTTCGTTAGACATATTAGCCATATCCATTTGCTGAGCCATAGTCGCATCAGTCTTACGGAAATCCATTAAGGCGTTAAACCTTGTTAGCTTTTCAGTCTGCTCCGCTGTCATAGTATCTTTAGCGGCTGCGTTTTGTTCTGACAAGTTAGCAAGCTCAATCTGCATAGCAGGGCCGAGGTTAGCTTTTTCCATGTCTTGTTTCAAGTCAGCTTGACGCATAACTTTATTTACTGTGGCTTCGTACTGTTTCAGCTTAGTCTGTTGTGCGGCGGTCAGGTTTGCTGCGCCTGCTTCGTTCAAAGCTCTAAGGTTAGCTAAGTCTTTCTGAGTATTAGAATCAAGAGTTGCAATAGCTGCTTGTTGTTTCTGTGCAGATTCTTGCTTAGCTCGGTCTTGAGCTAGTTGAGCGTTTGTAATTTTAGTTTGCTGGTCTTGTTGAGCTTCAGTCATAACAGCCTGTTGACTGAAAGAACCCTGCTGTACTTTAATCTCTTGAGCCATAGAAGCTGTTTGAGACGCAGCGGTTTGGCGGTTTGCCAAGTTCTGCATACGTACAGTCATAGTATTCTGAGCAGCCGCAAGGTTAGCTTGTTGTTCGTTGCTTAGGTTCTGCCTAGCTCTGTCCTGTAGTGCAGTAGCGTTACTCTGTGCAATAGGCAACGCACTCTGAATAATAGCGTTAAACATTGCATCACGACCAATACTAGAAGCACTCATGCCTCGTTTAGCTAAGTTAGCCTCGATAGCTGCAAGAGCCGGTCTAGCCCATGCAGGAGTCTTGCCTTCTTCCATGCCTGCTAACAAGCCTTCCATTTGTGTAGATACAAGAGCTTCAGTAGGTAGTGCTGCAACAGCCGCAGTAACTTGAGGGTTTGCATTAGTATCTACCTGAGCTATTACAGTTGCAGGGTCTTCAGAGATTGCGGCAGAAACTTCAGCAGGAATACTGGCTACAACAGCCAACATATCTGCGGCAGCTACGGTACGGTCTCCGCCGGTTACTGCGCTCATTTGAGCTGCTTCAAAGGTAGGAATACCGCCAATTTGTGACGCATTACCTTGAGGTGCTGTGCCTGTAAGAACTTCACGACCTTCAAGGTCAAGTGCCGGAGCATCACCAAGTTCTTGAGCTACACGTTCTGCTGCTTCAGCAACCTGTGCTACACGCTTTGAAGCTACTTCAAACGAAGGGGTTCCCTCAATTTCTGTTTTACCGCCTTCGGGCGTAAAGTCTGAATCAACAGAAGTTCCTTCAGCCGCAGTTATAGCGTCAGTGCCTTGCATCTGTTCCGCAGTACCTTGAGCCGCTGTGCCTTCTTGAGCTAAGCGTGTTTTAGCAAGCTTATACTCTTCCATGTCTTCAAGGTCTACGCCACGTTCTTCTGCAATGTCCATGAGGTCTGAAAGTTCTTGCTCACCAATTGTTTGACCTACACGGCTTGCAGCTTCTGGGCCTTCTACTTCGGCTACTTTCTTTGCGCCTGCTGCATCAAGCATCCCAATGCGTTGAGTCTCTAGTGCTCTAATTTGTGAATTATAATCGTGCCTAGCTCTGCTAGCAGCGTTCATAGCTTCTTCGTCTCCGCTTGCTTTAGCAGCTAAAAGTGCTTCTTCTATTTCAGCGTATTTAGGGTCGTTGTTTCTGTTTTCAATCAACCGCTTTTTTCTTTCAGCTACTTCTAAATACTCTGCGCTTTCTTTAACTTGTGAATAAGCACTCATTGCTGTAGCTACTTCAGTTTGCGCTTGACGTTCAACTTCTGTACCCTTAGCAGCTTCAACGGCTGTTGCGTCTATATCAGCAGCATCGGCTCTTTCAGTAAGCGTAGGAGCATCAGCAGTAGCTGTTTGAGTTACAGTTCCATCGGTAGCAGCGGTAGCTGTAGTTGCAGCAGTTTCTGTAGCAGTAAAGCCTTTAGCGTCAATATCTTCAGGAGCATCAGCACTTGTTCTGTCTTCCCAGTTTCTTAAAGCCTGAACAAACTGGTCGTTTGCTGTTTTAAGTACATTTCCATCCGCATCTAATTTGTCTTCAAATCTACTTCTTATAGGCTTCTGCTGTTGCTGAGTTGCTGCCTCTATCTTCGCCGCTGTTATTTCGTCTGGCCCTGCTACTTCTTTTGCCTTTCCTACGCTTTCAACTTTACCAGATGTAGTAATTGTTCCTCTACCAGTAGCTTGGTTATCGTAACTGTTAAGGGCCTGCTGGTATCTTTCGTCTTGTGTTTTTGTTACATTACCTTCAGCGTCTACTAAATCTGTAAAATTTGCTCTTAAAGGGCGTTCCGCAGTTATTTTCTCTGCTTGCATCTGAGGAGCAACAACATCTGGTCTGTCTTGAGTAATACCTGTAGGTGCGCCAGAATCAGCTTTGTCAATTACGGTGTAGTCTGAACTTCCTACATTTCCTTCTACTTGGTCATTTTCATTCACATTGTCACCTGTATTGTTGTTGTTGTTGTTTCCGCCAGTGTTACCAGTGTTATTATTGTTGTCTGTGTAATCATCAGGGTCAAAATTTTCAAAAGCATCCAAGTCTGAATCGTACTTACTCCACGAGTCTTCAACCTTGTTCCATTCTTCCATTGCATCTAGCTCTCTTCGGCGAGCTACCATACAAGCTTCACGACTTGAACCTTGTTTGTCACTACAACCACGAGGCATAGTAGGTTTTGTATACTTTGCTGTTTCAGGTTCAGTAGGTTTTTCTATTACTGCTTTTTCTGTAGATGTAACTGAGGAACTTTGATATGTTTTTAAATCTTTTTCAAATTGAGAGTAGTCGGTATCGTACTTTGCTTTAGAGTCGTCATAAGCTGTCCACTCTTTAACAATTGGCTTTTTATTATATTCAGCCAGTGCTGAATCATAAGCCATATCGCCTCGACTACCAACGCCGTAAGAGTCCCTTTCAGGCTTAGTAGGTCGAGTGCCTTCAGGCGCTGTAGGCTGAGTAGGTTCAGTAGGCTCTTCTATTACTGTTTTAGATGAAGCAGCCATGCGCTGTGGAGCAACGCCTTGTAGTTGTTGGCCTTGACTGCCCATCAAAGATTCTTTTGTAAATCGAGGCTGTGGCGCAGCTCCTCTTTGTATTGCCGTCATTTCGTCGCCTAGCTTTTCTAACAACGCTTGAGCTTCTGAGTCTTGGCCTTTAGAAGCTTCAAGTTTCTGTAAAGCTTCTTGGTATTCAGGAGACTCCATTGTAGCTTGATTTTCTGCGTTGGCTTGCTTCAGTGCTGCTTTTTGTTTGTTTGTCATCCACGGTGGCATACCGTCGTCTGGACGCTGAGCTGAAGGGGCCGGTTGATTTTGTCGAGCTTGAAAATCAGCCGTTAAGCTTTGAGTTGTGCCATCTGCTAACGGTCGCTGTTGTCCGGCAGGCGTTTGTTCAGGAATCTGCCCACCAACTTTGTTCTGTTGTGCGCTAAGGCTATCCTGTAAAGCTGACATTGCGTCGCTAGACGGTAACTCTGCCGGAGTCTGAGAAGACGTGCTAGAGTTAGAAGTTCTATGAGCGTTAGCGGCTGTTCGGGCTGCCGACTGGTTCCCAACAAAACCGCTTAGAACAGATTCCTCCGGGCCTGCAACGCCTGTCCCCGGCTTTGGAGGATTAGCGGCTGCTAGGTTTTTCAACGCTTCTGGGTCAAGTAATCCACCTTCAGCTTTTTTCTTGCGTAAATACTTACTTGCTCTACTCATTTATTTTTCCCTTTGACTAAGTTCTGAACCGTCTCAGATTCAAATATACGAATCCCTAACCATACAATAGTGAAGACAGAAGCAATAGGCGGCAGCCAAGTTGCTAAGGCCATAACACCTGTGGATGCTGCTGCAATGTCTACTACTTCTTTGCCTTCTTCAACGGTCATGGATTACTCCTTAGTCTTCTGATTCTAGGGCTAGGTTATAAGCTGCAAAAGCTGCAACTACTTCGCTTGTGTGTACTGTTGCACAGATGCCCTGTACTTCAGTTGACTCACCGCTATAGTCGTCACCCGCTGAAATTACTTTGCGGCTGTAGCCTGAAGAGATTTCAACGCCATCATCAGTGATTGCTGTCTTGGTGCGTACCTGTACGGCCTTAAACTCGCCAACAATTTCAATCTTATCTTCTGTAATTACTTTTTCTAATGCCATTATATATATTCCTGTCTATGCCCAGCATCCACTGGGCGTATGGTTAAGTTAATTTCTTATACTGTGTAAGTTATTGAAACATACATGTCAGCCTGAGCGTCTGTAATATCGTCCCATAGCAAAGCGGCAGTCGAACCACTTTGATTGGTTTTGCTAATTACCATATAGTTGGTGTTTTCTGTGATTCTTGGCTGTATAGAACCACTGTAGGAAATACGAGTACTTTCCATAGAGCCAACGTAGCGATAGTTGCTACTTACATCAGAGGCAGCAAATGGCAAACCAGTGATATAGACGTTGTTTGTACCGGTCACATCAGTGTCAGGGTCTAGATTGATAATCCGCATATGCAAAGTGCATTGATTTCCAATTCTCGTGTAACTTCCACTGAACGATTGCCCTGAGGCCACATTACCGCCTGTTATTTCGTCCCTAAAAATTGGTGTCCAAGTGCCTTCCTCATAATCTTCTAACTTATTATTTGCCGATGTTTCGCCTCCTAAATAAACACCGCCACCGAGATAAAGGCTTTTCCACTTCTGGTCGGCACCACCTAAATCTGCTATGTTGCTAGTTACGTTGCCATTAAGGTCAGTTGGAATTAAACGGTCAGCACTTGCAGTAATACCTACACCACTTGTGCGTGTGTCTAACACGAGTGATGATACTACTTCTGAACGGTCTCTAATGAATCCAACTCTAGTGGTGTCATTATAAAACTCTGCAATGGTGCCGCTACCGCCAGACTTGGTAAACGTACTAACTCCACTAGCTAAAGTACCGCTAACATTAGCATTGCCACCAAGATACAAATCCTTGAA
>Ga0208134_1002350_pt1 | contig 10247 bp, 16 predicted proteins | sample VirMetDEL_Mar_31_FD_184515 | JGI IMG/M metagenome (GOLD analysis project Ga0208134, IMG submission 184515) | Aqueous microbial communities from the Delaware River and Bay under freshwater to marine salinity gradient to study organic matter... | ecosystem: Environmental > Aquatic > Marine >...
TTTTGCTCGTAAAAGTCTTTGAATGTGATAGGTATCATTGTGTTTCCTCTATATGATTAATCCAGTAGTTCGCCCAGTCTCTTTTGTTAGCCATTGCAGCGTAAGCCGCATTAGATACTTGCACATCATAATCAGAATGGGTAATGCCCATAAGATTCTTCTGCTCAGTAGCGTAAAATCCTTCCCATAACTCTTGCGCTGAGTTGTAGTTATCTTGAAGCTCTTCTTGACTTACCGACTCAGGATTAGCTAACCATTTTTTAATTAGTTCAATATGTTTATTCATTCGCCTTGCTCCTTGCATTCTGTAAACGTGTGCAAATTCGGGTGTTTAAATGGCATTTTAGACCACCCTCCGCAAGTATGTCCCAGCCATATAAAATGATGTGGGTTACTACCTTCAATATTAATCATGTATAAATGACCTCTTGCATTTAATTTCTTTCTATAATGCGTTGCACCTTTTGGCGCATTGTCTAAAATCTTTTGGTTAGTCATCACTTTTGCTCCTTACCCTGAGTTAAATGAAGAGCATATAACTGAGCGTTGTGTTTTTTCTGAAGCTACGCCGAGAAGTTCTACTGTTACGTCACTTGGGTAAACAACCCAGTCACTCATGCTAAAGCTTACAGGTGTTTTTCTATCCAATCGGTCTGATTTAACCCCGTTAGGATGCATTACACGGGCTTTTTCCGCATCTGGTGCTGCTACGACTGCTGAGTCATAAGTGTCGTAGTCATTGTTTACTGACTGGCTTATTTTGTATAAATTCATTCGCCTTGCTCCTTTGGCGGCTTAGGTAATGGCATCCAGTGGGTTACACCGTTAAATAACATGCCCATAGGTTCGTCTAGGATTTTTCTTTTGTGAGGATATCCGACACTTACGTTACCACCGTAAAAGTCAACGATGACCATGGCGTGTTCTGCGCTAGGCATTTCATCCTCAACACTAATCCATTGATTCTCAAGCTCTGCAATCTTAGCTATGTCTGCTAGTGAGCGATGCCTTCCTGATGTATCTTCGTTTCTAAAAGTCAGGTAGTCATAACCATCCTCGCTATAATCATATTCTGTGTTTTCCATGCAATAACAGTTACCACCCATAACATGAGTCGCACCATCTGGCGCATTGTCTAAAATCTTTTGGTTAGTCATCACTCTTGCTCCTTTGGGCGCATTATTAATATATGCTCTTACAGGTTTTTCAATGTCAGAAATACTGACTTTGATTAACGGTACGCCATACGTGACACATTCTAAGATTGCAACAGACTCACCGAGAATGTTTTTAATTGCAACTACTTCAAATGTAGCGTTAAGCCCTGACACTGTACCTTTTAACTTTTTGCCTATTAATGCTTTCATTTTATTTCCTTGGGTTGTTTTGCTTCAGTGGGATTAATATATTACATACAAATTAAGCTGTAAAGCTTTTTTTAAATATTAATTTAGCCATATGTGAAACATCATCATAAAAAGCGGGTTGATCTTCTTTTACCATTTCCAAAGCTTGCGCCCTACCTGCTCTTGTCGCGTGACTTGCAACACAGTAAGCAAGATTGTACACAGACACTCTTAACCATGCTTGAACGTCACTGTGTGCGTCATTTGCAGACAGTTCACCCGCTAACACTTGCTCCAGTTGTTTGTTTATTTCTTCCATTGTTCTAGTGCCTCCAACGCCGCTTTGTAACCTAGGGCAACACATACAAAAGCGCCGTTGTTTTTACAGTTTTCAAGATATGCTATTTGGTTTGGTTGCCATGTTGACATTGTGTGATCTTGTCGTTTCAGTTCACAAACAAAAGTTGGGTTGCCGGGGATTATGATGTCACTAGCGCCTGCTGTCATGCCTTCGGCTTTTTGTTTTTGTGTCTGCTGTATTGAACGTTTACCCTCATTGCGTGGGTGGATTGCTATTGCACCTAGTTCTGGATATTCACGACGAAGCACATTAAAAAATGTTATTTGTTCGGATGACTCAGGTGGGCATTTTTTATTTCTATACGTTTTATCACCGTAAACTTTAAGCCAGCTGTTGAATTTCATCTTCGCCCCTGTTGTAGTCAAACACTCTATAAAATTTACTGGATCTGTCTTTTTCACTTGTTATCGTTTTTGGCATAATGCCCTCAAAGTCGTCTATTTTATCCATGAAAAGTTGCGGTGATTGAATGTAGTGGCCAAACACAGCACCACAAAATAACTCCCAAATTCGCATATTGCGTGAATTCTTACTAGGCGAATGCCAAACGGGGAACGTTGCAAACTCGGTCGTATAGTCAACACGCACAGATTCATTGCCTGCTTTGCTTGTCCATAATTGACAGCGCCATGCGATCACTTTATCGGTGCTGACTGTATACGGATCGGATTTCATGCGCTTAAAATCTAATATCAACTTTTCATTTGGATCAATTAATTCACCTTTGCACTTTTCACAATATCGGGCGGCAATATCATTTTTATGATCACATTCTAGGCACTGTTTAAACGACCATCTGTAATTGCATCGTTCGGCATTTCCTTTGATTAATTCTTGCCCGTAGCATCTGCGACCGTGATGCGCTGGCGTTGGTTTTTCATCAATCAGTATGTGATTACCTTCCAAATCTACAAAATAGCCGTTAGCGTCATGATCAAACCGCTCTGGGTTGTCTCTGCCCTTGAATGTATTCTTCACGCCGCAGTCTGGGCAATGTGCATCCATTTCAAAAGATTCTGAAGCTTTGTAACGTGCTTCAATTTTTGGGTTGAACACATCACCATCTGGACAATGTCGTTCGATATTACCAGCATAATCTAATACCAAACAATCTTCTTTACCTTGGCACAGTCGCAACCCGCGACCGATTATTTGTTGCATTAAACCAACCGAGTCGGTCGCTCTTAACAGTGCAACAACGTCAACATGCTCGGCATCAAAGCCCGTTGTTAATACTGAAACATTTACCAGGTATTTAAATTTATTAGCTTTGAACCCTTCAATTATTTCTTCACGTTCGGCTTTTGGTGTTTTGCCAGTTACTAGCCTGCTGTTAGCTGGCGGCAGGCTCTCCAGTGCTTCCTGAGCGTGTTGAATTGTCGCGCAGAATATCATCACACCATTTCTGTTTTGCGCTATGTCTACGACCTCAGAGATGATCATGCTAGTTTTGCGGCCTTGACCTTCAAACGCTTGTTCATATTCTGCGGCAGTGTGGTTGATGATGCCTGTTGTGTCGTAAACTTGCGCGTGAACGGGTTCGGCGTGTGGTTTTGTTAAGAATCCCATTTGAATTAATTCACTAGCCGTTATTTTGTAAACAAGCGTATTGAAATAAGGATCCTTTGTTTGGAAGTCTGGCAGTGGTTCACCTTGTTCATTGTATTGATAAATATAACCATCACCCAACCTGTACGGTGTCGCCGTAAGTCCTATCACACGTATTTTTTTATTCTTGGCTCGCATTTCTTCAATAATTTGTTTTACGGTTGGCGTGATGCCGTGAGCTTCATCTATGACTATTGCAGCAAAGTTATCACCAAACTTTTCTATTGAATTTAAAACGGTACGAGGTGAGCCAAACACAACATCATGAGTAAGCGACTTGGTAACACTAGCGCAGTAAATTGATGCTGGGTTGCCAGTTGATAAGTATTTTTTGTGGTTTTGCGTGATCAATTCTTTGGACGGAGCAAGACACAATACCTTTTTACCACTGTTTGTGTGGATCCATTCTGCTATCGCGGCAATGATATGACTCTTGCCCGCACCAGTTGCGGCTTCAATCAGACATGGTTCAAAGCATTTTTTTATGTATGTGATGGCGGCATCAAAAGCCGCTTGTTGATATGGGCGGAGCATTATTTAACTAACCAGTAATTAGTTGATTTGCCTCGATACGGTTCTAGGTCAGCACCCGGCAGAAGATCTTTGATTGCTTTGGCGTATGACACTGATCCCTTTTTTTCAACTGGCGATACTAGCAAGCCGCTAATGTTGCATTTATTACCGTCTGCTAATGCTATCAAATCATTTTTTGCAGTATCAACAGCTTGTTTGGCTAATTCTAAATGCGCTTTTGCGGTGTTGTATGCTGTCGCAAGTTTGTCAGCTTTTACGCTTTTAACGAGTGGCGCTAAATGTTTGTCAGGGCTTTTGCATTCAATTAAAAATTGATCATGAAACGCTTTTAACTTGGGTATATTCACGTCAAGCCAAAGTTGATCCAGTTCATATTCTTCAAGATTGTCAGCGTAAGGTGACCATTGATAAAAATAGCATTTTGTGCGCTGGCTGCAATACATCTCGATTTGTGTTTGTGCATAATAATGCGGTTGATCAAGTGCTGATTTAAAATCTGGATCAACATCGTGACGCTTTCCGAATGGGCATTTTATTTCTATTACTGCATCATCACTTATAAATCCATCAGGTGACGCGCCTAACCAATCGTGTTCAACATGTACAATAAATCCCACTTCTTCGACATTTAAACCAGTTGTCATTTCAAAATCTTTAGTAGCATTTGGCTCATTTGTCACGCCGTATTCTGTCGCAATGTTGCCTGTAAATTCAGACTCAGCACCAAAATAACTACGAACCATTGTTCGCATTGAATCGTCAGGTGTTGACCAAGGATTAACACCAAGTACAGCACCAACCATTGATCCTGTTATCCTGCCCTTTCTAGCGTTAAACCATTCAGTTGATCTTTGTTCCATTATCGTTCCTTAAAATTAGCGCCCGAAGGCGCTTTTGTTATTGTGCGTTTTTAAATGCCATGACCACATTAAAAAGCCTAGGGTCTCCACCCTTGTCAGTGTGGTATTTTGACATTGCAGCCTTGAAATGCTTTTTATCAGTACCACCAAGCAAAGCATTTATCAATAATTCCCCTGGTGAATCACACCAATCGTCTGCTATTTTTTCGAGGGCGTTTATAAAGTCATTAACGCAGTCGTTAACCTCTTGTGTTTTACTTTCGATTTTTGGGGATAGTAATTGCGATATTTCCTTTTTACTTTCTGCTCCTTTAGCATGCTCAATAAGATGCTTGTTATCTTCTTGCATAAGCTTATAGACATTAGTAAACCCAACCTTTTCACAATCAGCAAAAGAACCAAATTCAGCAAGTTGGCGGTATTGAAATAATGCTTTATCTGAGACCTTACATTTATCAGAAATGTAAGAACTAACCCAGTTTCCAAACTGTTCATTGTCAGCAAATTGCTTTCTAGCTTTGAGTAGCGACTCACCAACTGTATACTTTGCTTCGCGTCTATCTTCAGAGCTTGGCGCGTCAGTGTCTTTATATTCAGATACGTTTAACGCATCGAGTAAATCTTCTTTGATTTGATCGATTAATGACATGTTATACCACCTTGTTTTCAAGTCGTTTTGTTCTTCCAATCATTATTGCTTTCATAGCATCTAATAAAAATAAATCCAAATCCTGTTTTGTGAATTCCCTTCCGTGACCAAATTCTACATACTCAACATTCAACACCTTGTTAAGTCTTTTACTTAATCCTCCAACTGTGTTTGTTTGCTCGCTTGTACTGCTATCTTCAATTATTTGAAGCAGATGCCGTTGCTCTGGCGAACCGAACAGAACCAAATATTTATGTATTGACATTGTTGGGTTCAAAAGCATAACTTCGCCGCTTTTAGGTTCAAAAAATAACTTGTTCATCATAATAATATTCTCCAAAAAAAGGGCGCATATAGCGCCCAGTTAAATTAAAAGGGTATGTCGTCATCATCAATTTCAACGGCAGGTGGTGGAGTTGGCGCAACTTTTGACTTTAATGGGCTGACCGAGCTTATCCAGTTACCTGTCATTTCATCGCTGCCATCTTCGGGTTTGATCTTCCAAACCTGTAACAGCAAAGCCATTGGCTTATTTAGCAAGTGCTTTTGTAAATCAGAGTCGCTTGGTTCACCAGCAGTTTTTAACAATCCGCCGCCTGCGTTTACTGCAATAGCACCTAGCATTTTTTTGGCCTTCTCGCTTTTTGCCGGGTCATTTACTTTAATTTTCTGAAATATCTTACGATTTTTATAATCTGCTGGCGCTAAAACTGTCCAACGCAAACTTATGTATTCATCACCGTCGTAGCTATCCCACTTTGCTTCATCAATTGCAGCTTTGACCTGTGTTTTTGCTGGGATTGGCTCAATAGATCCGCCGCCTGTTTCAACTGTTCCTGTGCTTGCTAATGCTTCTGTTGTCCAAAATGACATAATTATTTACTCGCTTTTTTTGTAGGGTTTAATGATTTGATATATGGTAAGAATGGGTTAACGCCTTGCGCCACTTCCAAATCTTCTGATATTCCATAACGGTTTTTGCTAACTTGCGCCGCACCTGTGTAACAAACAGCAATACGGTTGCCAGTTGAAATGGCTTTTTTGCGGTCGCCGTCACCAGTTGTAAATGTTTCTAATTTTAGATATGCAACTAGATCAACATTATCAACATAGTGCGGAGTGCATTTTTTATGAAGTCGCAATTCGTAACGGCTATACGGGTCTTGATCAGGCAATTCAATTGTCGAAACATCGCTGTGAGCAATAAATGCAACATGCAAATTGCGTTTTTCATTCAAAGCCTTTGCAGCTTTTCTGACTCTGCCATGTAAAGCAGAAACAGCAAGATACCCAGCGCCATAACCGCCGTTTGCTTGCGCTAAACTTTTTGGCTGCTTTGGATCATTTGCTATAACGTATTCAGCAAACAAGGTTTCTAACTGTGTAATTGAATCAATAACAACTGTTTTATAGTCGTGTGGCTCAGTTATTAAAGCGGTTAGCTGTTCCCATAACTGATCAACTTTTGAGATGACTGGAAAGGCATCAGGGCGGTTTGCTTCTGGTACTGCTTGCAATCCATCTTCTATACGAATAAATATAGGTTTTGGAAATGTAGCACCAAGCGTGGTTTTTCCTGTTCCTGCGTCACCTGTAATGGTACAGATAACAGAACGGTCGGCGGGTTTACTAATAGTAGATAGTAATGACATTAATTTGTCCTCCTCTTTTCTTTCTACGCTGCCCATATTATATAGATAAATTTATATGTAAAGCTTTATTTAAAATAAATTTTAAAGTAGTATGCTGATAACTTAACTATATAGAGAACTAAAAAAATGAAATCGGCATCAGATATAAAACAGCAGCAAGCGGACGAACTAATGAAATTATTGGCGTGGATTGGTAGCAGAAAACGACTTGCTGATGAATGTGGCGTGACACCACAAGCGGTTTATGAGTGGGTCAAACGTGGGCGAATATCAGCTAAAGCAGCAACAACAGTACACTTTAAAACAGACGGTTATTTTAAACGCGAAGAATTGCGGCCAGATGTAGTTAAATGGGATGAAGAAATATAATGAAAACTGTTAGCGCAAGATTAGATATAGAAATATGGGTACATTGCCCAGAGTGCGATAACTTAATTAATATTTTAGATTCTAGGGATACGTCAAACCATGATCACAACGAAGAAGGTCAAGTTTTAACGCAAGCATGCCCTGACGGCTCATGGTATGACTCACATAAAGAGTTTGAAGTTACAGGCGTTAAATGTTCATTATGTGCCAATGAATTTAACGTTAAAGAATTGGAGTGGTAAATATAATGAACTTAAACAATACAACAACACCAGAGTCAGAGCAAGATTGCGCGCAAACTCCATGGTGGTTTATTGAATCGCTTGAGGATTATACCAACTTAAAAATACAGCTAGATGTATGTTGCGCAACTAATACCGCCAAAGCTAAAAATTTCTTAGCGCTTGAATTGGATTTAGACGGGTTAGAAACATCATGGCAAAAAGTAAATTATTGTAATCCTCCATATTCAGACATAACGCCGTGGATTGAAAAGGCACATGAGGAGTCAGTATTACTAAGCAACACAACACTAATGCTAATACCTGATAAACCAGAAGTCGGTTACACAAGGTTAGCGCGTCAATATGCCGACACTGTGATCCATATGCCGTTCAGATTGGGTTTTTTGCGCCCAGACGGTAGCGAATTTCTAGATAAAAACGGCAAAAAACAGGGTTCGAAGTTTCCCGTTTGTATCTACATTTTCACGCCGCAGGGTTTTGCGATGCCAATCCGCGACATTTATCACGATTTTAGAATAGGGTACAAACAATGAAACATATAGTTAGCTTTTCGGGCGGTAGAACTTCAGCTTATTTAGTTCACTTGATGGAGCAAAAGCGTAAAAATGAAGGTTTGGACGTTGAATATGTATTTATGGACACAGGCGCAGAACACCCTAAAACATATGATTTTGTTAGGGCATGTGTTGAGTATTTTAATATTGAATTGACGGTTTTGAAAGCGGTTATTAATCAGGAAATGGGCGTTGGTGTTAGCTACAAAATCATTCAGACTAGTGATATGGGGTGGGATTTATCATTATTTAAAGAAATGATTAAAAAGTATTCAACACCATGTTTAACAAGTCCATTTAGTAATGGTAGATTAAAAACAGAACCAATGATGAAGTATATTGCATCTAAAAACCTAACAGAATATAAGCAGTGGTTAGGTATGAGGATTGATGAAAAGCGCAGGTTAAAAGATAAGCCAAACATTAAATATTTGGCTGAAATTAGCCAAATGGAAAAAGAAGATATTATAGGTTGGTGGAAAGAAATGCCGTTTGATTTGGATCTTCCTGAGTGGTTAGGAAATTGTGTATTTTGCTATAAAAAATCAGTATCAAAAATTGCCTTAGCTATTAAGCAAGAGCCTGATTTATACAAGGAATGGAAAGAAATAATGATAGGGTTTGACGTTAGAGATATGTCAGATAAGCGCGGAGTTACATCAGATGTAATATATAGAGGTAACTTATCAATTGAAGGTATCGCAGAGATATATGCCGACAAATCAGAAGATGAAATAAAAGCAACATTAAGGCGAAGCAAACGACATGACTCAGGATGTGGATCTGAGTCTTGTGAGATTGATTTTGACCAAATAGACATGTTTAAGGAAATTAAATGAATCAAAATGATTATATAAAAGCAGGGCTGAAAATATTCGGCTTATACGGGTTTACGGGTGATCAATGTGATTGCCCAAACCCGCATTGTGATGCAGCAGGAAAACACCCGATTGCTTCAAACTGGCAACACACACCTGATTGGTCACAAGAGCAGTTGGAAACAATGGAAGAAATGGGGCAATTCGACAGCGGTTTTGGCGTGTTATGTACTGGTTATCTAGTTGTTGACGTTGATGCAAGGAATGAAGGTGTTGACGCTTTTATGGACTTATGCCGCGATTTAAAAATAGACTTATTATCAGAGGCAGGTTTTGCAGTTAAAACAGGTTCGGGTGGTGGTTCTATGCACCTGTATTTTAAAGTGCCAGAAAAAACAGCATTAGCTCAACACCATGATAATTACAAAGGCATTGATTTTAAATCATCAGGCTATGTTGTAGGCGCAGAATCAAAACATAAAAGCGGCGCATCATATGATTGCTTGCATGGCTCACCATCTGACATAAAAGAAGCACCAACTTCATTGCTTGAGTTGTTAGCTAAACCAGAATATCACCGCGCAGAATACAACGGCGTACAAATGGACGTGACAGACGACGACATTATAAATATGCTGAACTGTTACAAAAATGCTGATGTTGATTATGAGGAATGGATCAGATGTGGCATGGCAATCCATCACGCCACAAACGGTGACGGGTTCGGCATTTGGGATGAATGGAGCAAAGCAAGCGAGAAATACGATTTTACAATGATGCGCAAGCGCTGGCACTCGTTCGGCAAATCTGCAAACCCGGTAACACTTGGCAGTCTAATACATTACGCAGAGCAGAACGGCTATGTTCAATCTGTAGAATTTACCAGCGACCTGGTAGAAGAAGATCCAGTTGCCACCTTAGATACCCAAGGAATTGATTTAAAACGTCCACCAGGGTTTGTTGGTGAGCTTACAAAGTGGATCAACGGACAATGTTTATATCCACGCGAAAACCTTGCAGTAGCCGCAGCATTAACGGCAGTCGGTAACATTGCAGGTATGAGAACAAAAGACGCGCATGACGGCATGACAGCCAATATGTTTAGCTTTTGTATAGCTGGTAGCTCAACAGGCAAAGAAGCGGTGCAAAAAGCTTACAATCAAATCCTAAAAACAGCGGGTATTGCATCGGCTACACATGGCGCAATTAAATCAGAGCAGGAGATCATTAGAAACCTAACCAGACATCAGG
>Ga0208134_1002355_pt1 | contig 10238 bp, 7 predicted proteins | sample VirMetDEL_Mar_31_FD_184515 | JGI IMG/M metagenome (GOLD analysis project Ga0208134, IMG submission 184515) | Aqueous microbial communities from the Delaware River and Bay under freshwater to marine salinity gradient to study organic matter... | ecosystem: Environmental > Aquatic > Marine >...
TATTAGAAAACCCATACCTTGAACAGTATTTATTTAGAAATGCTTGTAAATGGGATGACAGAGGTTATGAGTATCGTAAGTACAATGAGGTTTTAACTATTGGTAAGTTGTCTTTTGTACATGGTGCGTATACAACAACTACTCATGCTAAGACACATTTAGAAAGATATGGTACAAACATTATGTACGGACACACACATGATGTTTCTAGGTTTTCATCAACAAGATTATTAGATGGAAATATAAGTGCTTGGTCAATGGGTTGTTTAAAAGATATGTCAGCAGAAAACAACACATGGTTAAAAGGCAGACTACATAACTGGAATCACGCTTTTGGTATTGTAACTTTTTTTGACAATGGAAATTTTCAAGTTGAAGTAGTGGATATAGTAGATGGTAGATGTTCAGTATGGGGAAAAATAATTAAAGGATAGTATATGACATATAGAGAATTAATAAATCAAGTACTAATTAGACTTAGAGAAGATATTATATCTAGTGATTGGTCTGGTGCAATAAATGATTCTAACACAATATCAACATATCAAAAAACTATTGGTGCATTAATTAACGATAGTAAAAAAAGTATTGAAGGTTATCATGATTGGCTAAATCTTAGAGAAACAGTAGATATTACTACAGTAGCAGGTACTAAAAATTACAACCTAAGTTCTGGTCAGGAAATAAAAATTATTGATGTTGTAAATAATAATACTGGTATACATTTAAATCAAGCTAGTAGAAATTATATTAATACAGTTAAATACCCTACAGATGAAACAGGTGAACCATTGTATTACGCATTTAATGGTAGTGATAGTTCTAATAATTTAAAAGTAGATTTATCACCAGTACCTACAGAAGCACATACATTGTCTTTTGATATTGTTAAGCCACAAGATGATTTAACTTTAGCAGCTACAGTATTAAAAATACCAAGTAAACCTGTAATACTAGGTGCATGGGCTAGAGCAATATCTGAGCGTGGTGAAGATGGTGGTACACAATCTAGTCTTATGGCACAAGAAGCTAATGATGCTATTAAACAAGCAATTATGTTAGATAGTGGCAATACACAATATGAATCAGATTGGTATGTAAACGAAAATTATTCTCATGGAACAGTAAATTTTAGATAATGGCTAAAAATTTAGAATATTTACCTTTAGATAATTTTGGTGTAAATGGATTAAATACACAAAGTAATCCATCTACATTAGACCCATCATATCTCACAACTGCAGATAATATAGTAATGAGAGAGTCGGGTAGAATATCTTTTAGAAAAGGTTTAAAACAAAAAGTAGTTCCTACTGGTACAGCTATAGGTTCTATGGTGGAGCATAATGATTCTGGAACAAATAAAATATTTGCTAGTTATGGCACTTCTATTTACACAGTGGATTTTACAACTCCTAATGCTGCCTTTCCTAGTAGTGGTGCTGATGTTAAGCATACTGTTGCTAATAGCACAGGTAATTGGCAATTTATTAATTTTAATAAAAGATTACATTGTTTACACACAGGAGTAGTGCCACAAAAATATGATGGTGCACAAAGTTCTGGCTCAAGATGGGCAGCACATGCAACTAACCCTTCGTCTATAAGTACGCTATTTGACCCTAGTTGTGGTATGGGTGCATACGGAAAGTTGTGGGTAGGAGGAGTTACAGAAGCCCCAGATGTTGTTTTTTATTCTAATTTATTAGATGGTGATGATTGGCATAGTGGAAGCGCAGGATTTATTGATTTAAAAACAGTATGGGGAAATGACGAAATTGTAGCGATTGCACCTTTTTATGGACAATTAGTTATATTTGGTAAAAACAATATTGTGTTATATGATGGCCCAGAGTCGGGTGGAACACTAGCACTTAATGAAGTTATACGAGGAGTAGGATGTGTAGCTAGAGATAGTGTTCAATCTATTGCTGATGATTTAGTTTTTTTATCAGAAACAGGATTAAGGTCATTAGCTCGTACAACAGAAAAAGATAAATTACCTTTGCAAGATTTATCTTTAGCTATTAAAGACACATTAATTAGAAATATAGCTTTAAGTACAAATGTTAAATCAATATATTTAGAAAATGAAGGCATATATCTTATGACTTTTACTGATAAAAATATTACATATGTATTTGATTTTAAACATGCTACACCTGCAGGAACACCTCGAGTAACAACATGGACTTTTGATAATGACCGAGAACCTTCTTGTATGATACAGTCTGTATTGTATGCAGGATTAGTAGCAGGGCAAAAAGATGGTGGCATAGCAGGTTATGAAGGATATTTTGATACAGATTTAGCTTGGGTTAGTTCGGCAGCTAGTTATACTAATGCTGCTATCAATGCTGATATATCTAGTATATGGATTAGAATGGGCGAAAGAGTTTCCGCTTCTTTATTAAAAAGAATGGTTTTAATTTTAGAAGGTGGTAGTGGTGCAACATTAGGATTAAGATGGTACAAAGATTACAGTATGAATTCATCTGCAACAACTGAAATTGCATTACAACCCGCTACAACTGGTACAACAGCCTTATGGGGAGCATCTACATCATTGTATGGTACTTCTAAATTTACACCTATATATGGTTTGCAAGAATACACTACACCATTGGCAGGTAGTGCAAAATATTTAAAATTAAATTTATCTATTTTAAGTAATGGATATGATACTTCGATTCAAGATTTGGCAATAATTTCTAAACAAGGAAAAATAAGATGAGTAATTATACTATAGCAGTCAATTGGTCAGGAAAAGATGCTCTCTCAGATAGTGATGCTGCGAAAGTAATATCTGGCTCTGACTTTAATACTGAATTTACAACAATAAGAACAGCAGTTAATTCTAAAGCTGATACCAATGGTGATAGCGGAGAGGATTTTGCTGCAAATAACGCAACAGTAGCAGGTACTTTAAATGTTACTGGAGTACCTACAATACCTACTGCTTCCGCAGGAACAAATACAACACAAGCAGCAAGTACAGCTTTTGTTACAGCAGCAGTTGCAGCAATTGACCAAGCTACAATTAATGCACACGTTTATCCAGTAGGTTCGATATACACATCAGTAGTAGCTACTAACCCTGCTACATTACTTGGAGTTGGTACTTGGGCAGCTTTTGGAGCAGGTAAAGTAATGGTAGGTATTGACTCTGGTGATACAGACTTTGATACTGTAGAAGAAACAGGTGGTGCTAAAACTGATAGTCATACACTTACAACTTCTGAAATACCAAGTCACACACATACACTTCAAGGTATTAGAACTGATGATGGTTCAGGTTCCGTTAGTGGAATTTCTAGCCTATACCAAAACTACAAAGCACAAAGCACTCAACAAACAGCATCAACAGGTGGTGGTGGAGCACACACCCACGACATCGTACAACCATATATCGTAGTATATATGTGGAAACGCACAGCATAGGAGAATAAAATGGCAGTAACAACAGCTTATGGATTATATACACCAGAAGGTTATGGTGCAGCTTATGCTGACCAACAGCGTAGAGCATATCAAGGTACAGCAGGTAGACAAAATTTAGGTGTAAGCAACCAAGAATATAAAAAAGCAACTGGCAAAGGAAAAACTGGCGGTTTAAATTTTAATCCTGCAGGTTTAATGAGAAGTAGAAATGCAGATTATGCAAGAGAAGATTATGAGCGTCAATTAGCTTTGATGGATAAAATTGCAGAAATGTCTGCAGGTTATTCTACTGACAATACTCTTGGTACTACTGATATAGACTATGAAAATAAGATGATAACTGAGAAGTTATCACCAGAGTTACAGGCAGAATATGACGCATTGATTGCTCGTAGTAAACAGCAAAGAGAAAGAGCAGCAGCTATGGGAGATGACCCATATGCAATGCAACAGTATCTTTACAATCAAAACCTTGCATTAAAACTAGATGAACAAGCTGCTTTGCGTGATGACACTATGGCAGCATTACAAGCTAAAGGTATGCTAGGTTCTACAGGTGGTTCTGGAATATTAGCAGGTGTTGAAGAGTCTATATTAAGGTCTAATGCTATGGACTTTAATGAAGCTATGGCACAATCACAAGCTATGTTTGACATGGAAAGAAAACGAGGTCAAGAAGATTTAAGTACAGCAGTTGCATTAGGAACAAAACAAATACCTTATATTACAGCAGGTACAAATCAAGGTGCTGCTATTGAAATTGGTAATGTTGCAGGTGTAAGTAGTGCTTCAAGAAATATTGCTAATCAACTCGCAGGTCAAGACTATAGTAGAAAAAAAGGTCTATGGGATTTATTAGGTGGAAGCGGTAGTAGTAGTGGCAATATATTTTCTTCACTATTAGGTGGCTTAGGTATAGGATAAGGAGTTAAGATGGCAAGTATGTTTAGCAATATCTATGATGCAGAAGCAGATATAAATAAAATGATGTCTGATACTGCAATAAGTTTTGGCAGATTAGATGCAAATGGTTATGGGCCAATGACAGCTAGTACATTTGGTCAAGGCGAAATGTTTGGAAGAGCATTAGGCGGTCTTTTAGGTGGCAAAGACCCTCGTATGGAAGAAGCAGAGTTAGCACAAGAATTAATGCGTAGACATCCAGACCCTAGAACAAAAGAAGAATTACTTGCTGCTGCTAAAGATGCAGCATCACTAGGTCTTATTGATTTACAAGCTGAATTATTATCAATAGCTGCTGAAATGCCAGAAAAGAAAAAAGCGTCTAAAGAAGATATTAATTTCTTAACAGAACATATGGCATTAACAAATGCTAGTCCAGAATTGTTAAATGGTTATTTGTTAAGTATAGGAAATACACAGGAACAAGCTGACACAAAATTATCAGATGCTCGTAATGAATTTAAAACTCTTATCAATGGTTATGGAACATGGTTATCTACACAAAATTTAAGTCCTGCTGATTTACATGATTATGCTTTTACTGATAATGGTCAAATCACAAATCAAACAATGTTTAAAAGATATTTAGAACCAATGATAGGTGCAAATAAATTAGCAGCATATATGTATGAAAAAAATAATATATTTGTATCTAATGGTAATAATGGTGATGATAACGATAAATCTGGTATAGATAAAAAATCAGATATTGATATAGAAAAAGGAAATCAAACAAATGTAACACTTAATGCTGCTGCAAGAGGTGAAGATTTTAGTGCTATGTCAAAAGCCGACCAGTATTTTGAACAAAAAAGAAATGATTTTAAAATAGCAACAGCTTTAGAACAAGCATATGAGCCATTAAGAGTTAATCCTAAATCTCCTAAACTTAGTATGATAGGTGCTGTTGGTGAAGTCTTTATGGATAAAGAAACTCTTGATGAGGAAAATAAAAGAGATGCAGTTAAAGACTGGATGGGTGGAGCTATGGGTTTTGATATTCGCAAAAGTGATGCTATGGAACATTTCCAAGCACAACCTCCAGAAGCATTACAAGAATTTTTACAAGACCCAATTAAATATTTTGAAGAAAATATATTGCGTTCACAATATTATAATGCAGGGGCAGATGGAAAAATAGGTACAGCAGATGATGTTTTGAAAGACCCAGAAAGAGAAATACCAACCTTGTGGGGAATTAACTAAATGAGTCAAAGATTTGTTGAGGGCGTTGGTCTTGTTACTGTTGATGATAAATTAACAGAAGAAGAAATACAAGCAAATATAGAATACTTACGCTCTATACAACCTAAGTATGGTAAGGCTACATTTGCTGATGGCTTTAATGATACACAATCTATGATATATAGATGGTGGCAAAAACTTAGTGATGAAGAGAATGAACGAGGAAGGTGGTTAGAGGACAATGTTAAACAATGGGGTCAACACATAGGTTATTATGACAGCATTGCACTTGAAGCATATTACTCTGAAATATCAGCAAATAGAAATTTAACATCTACAGAACAAGCTGATAGAGAAGGAAATAAAGAAATGATTGCAGAGTTCAAAGAAGATATGTACTCTGTGTATGATAACAATAGTGGTGATGTTACAGAAGTTCAAAAAAAATATGGTTATACACCAGAAGATATAGGTGTAATTGATGGATTAATGTCTATGATGGAAAATCCTGCAGCAACAGCAGGTTCGTTTGCAGGCATGTTAGTTAAAGACCCAGAAATGTTATTAATTAACTGGTTAAGAATTCCAAGTGCTGTTGCAAAAGGTACAGAGTCAGCTAGAAAAACAATAACACAAGCAACAAGAATACAACCTAAATATGTAAGAAGAATGTCTGCTGTATTGGGTAACAAAAGAGTACAAGCAGGAGTAGGCAGAGGTATAGAGGGTTCTGTTTATGGTGGAGTTTATGAAGCATTACATGATTTAACATTTAAAGGTGAAATAGACCCCGAAAATTTAAAGAAAGGTGCTTCAATGGGTTTCTTGTTAGGTACTGCATTTGGTGCTATTACAAAATCTACTTCTAATAGTTGGTTTGTTGACAGGGTAGGTTCAAAAAATGCAGAAAAGAAATGGCATAGTGAGAGATTAAATCAAAGGGCAGCACAAGCTGCTAATAAACAAAACCCAGATGTTAAACCAAACAATAGTTCGCAATCACCTCCAAACAATCCAAAGTTTAGACCAACACCAGAAGATGCTATATTGCCAGATGGTTTAACACATACTGGTAGATATAACTATTGGAAAGCCGAAGCTGTAGATGTTCTACTAAGGTCAAACAAAGGATTTAAAGATGCAGGAAAAGCAGAATTAAAATTCCAACAAGATAAGTTTGGCAAATTAGTTGATAAAAGAATTAATAACTCTATTAAAGAGTTAATGAAAAAGAAAAATCCAGATGGTAGTAAATTATTTACATTTGAAGAAGCTAAAGGTATGGCAGCTAGACATCACGCAGAGTCTATTACTGCAGCTAAACAACCACAAAAATGGAAAGTAAGAAGTGAAACTGCAAGAGATAACCCACAATTAGATAGAAAATGGGGTGCTACAGAAGAAATGTATTTGGCTAAAAAGAATAGAAGTGAGCCAGATTTTGAAGGACTGCCAAAAAATGAGGCTGACTTTGAAAAAATATTACCAGAAGTTGACATTAATGCAAAAGCAGGCAAGCCATCAGCAGGTAAAATTGCAAAAGCTGCTGCAGTAGGTGCTGTTGCAGGTGCAATTTTAGCAGATGAAGATAAAGAAATGATGGCATTTGGTGCTGCTATAACTTTTGGATTAGCTAGAGGTACAGTATTAAAAGGTATTAATCCAGATTTAGCTAGAATGAAATTAGTAGGACACAAAATAGCTGATAAAGGCAAACGACTTGAAGAGTCAATGCAAAGAGATGCTACAAATGTTGGTAGATTAATACAAAAAATTATTAGTGATGAAGCTGATAACCTTAAATTCTTAACCTATTTAGAAAATTTTAGTAAAAAAGGTCAAAAGAAATTAATTCTAAAAAAAGAAGGACAAGAATATTTAGAAGCTGCTACTGCTTTTCATAATACAATGGAAAAGTTTTGGAGCATGGGTAACAAAGCAGGTGTTTTAAGAGATACTGCACACATTACTGATTATGTTACTCATATATTTGGTAAAGAATTAAATGCAAAATCTATGGAAAGAATTAATCGTGCATTTAATGAATTAGGAAAAGCTAAAAAGTTTGAGTTTGGAAAACAAAGAAAAATATTTGCTACGATAGAAGCTATTGCTAAAGAACAAAATATAATTACTGACCCTGTAAGAATTCTTGCAGGTTACACACAGTCGTTACAAAAAGTATTAGCAGGAAAAGAAATTGTACAACATTTAGAAAAAACTGGATATAGATATGGCAATAAATATATTGGTATTGCAGTAGATGTTACAAATAAAATTGATGCACAAATAGCAAAAGACAATGGTTATAGGATTAGTGAAATGCCTGCTTTGAAAGGTAAATTATTACATCCTTTAATTAAAAAAGCTATAGAAGATTATTACGCACCAAGTATAGGTAGTCGAGGATTTGTACATAAAGCGTCAACACTTAACAATGCTATGAAAAGAGTAGTATTAGCTGCATCATTATTTCATGCACAAGCACTTGTTTTATCTGGCATATATGCAGGTGGACTAACACATGCTTTTACTAAACAAGGCAGACAAACAAGAAAATTTGTTAAAGAATTTTTAGATGCACAATATGATTTAAGCACAATTACTAGAGATAGAAATGGAAATCCAATAAAAGTCCGTAATCATGATGGAAAACTTGTAGATTTAAAAGGTGATTTTGTACATGCAGAAATGCTTAGAGAAATAGTAGATGCTAGATTAGGTATTGGATATGCTAAGACTAATGAATTAACTAACGCAGGTTATCAAACTGTTAAAAACTTTTTAGATAAAAGACTTAAACCATTAGGCAAATTTCAAGATGCAATAGATAAAATAACATGGGATGGAATACATGACCATTCTAAAATGTTTACTTATCTTACTATGAAACAAAGATTAATGGAAGGTAATGCTAAAGGTTTTGGTTGGAAACATAGAAAAATGACAGTAGAAGAGGCTGCACCAATTGCAGCACAGTTTGCAAATGATGCTTATGGTGGACAAAACTTTAATAAATTAAGTTTAGAGTGGGAACAATTAGCTATACAAAATGCTAATAATCCTAAAGGAGTATTTTATAATTGGGCTGCACTTGCAGCTACACCAACTAAAAAGAATCTTTCTAACTGGTTGTTACTTTCTCCAGACTGGACTATATCTAATATTAACATTGGATTTAAGTGGGCAGGGATGACAAAAAATCTTGCCACAAAAGTTTCTAAAGGACAAAAATTAACTGCTAAAGAAGCAGGTGAATGGAATATGTACATGGGATATATGTTTAGAGCAGGTGTATCAACATCTGCGTTTGCATATATACTTCATAAAATATTTGCAGAAGATGACAAAGAGTTTAATTTACAAGATTTTTGGTATACAGGTAGATTAGATTTAGGTAACGGTGAAGAAATGGTTGTGTCAAAACAAATTGCTGAACCAATGCATTGGGTTACATCTCCAATACACACACTACTTAACAAAGGTGCGTCATTACCAAAATCAGCTATGGAAATAATGTTTGGTAAACAATGGATATCACTTAAACATGGTGGTAGTATTACAGGGCCAACATTTGATAGAGGAGACCCAAAAGATTGGGCACAATGGTTTGGAAATAAGATAACACCAATATCTGTCAATCCAATTAAAGAGGCTATAGTGGAAGATGATATCCCTGTAGGTTATAAAATGTTTCAAAAGGCGGTTATGGGCTTCGGTGGATTCCCTAGATATGGAAAGCCAGAGAAACCAGAAGGTCGATTATATTAAATAGGAGAATAAAATGAACCCCAATGAAGAAAGATTAAAAGAATTACAAGCAGAAATAGAAGCTAAAAAAGCAGAAATAGCTGAGATAAAAGCTATTGACCAAAAAGCTAAAGCAGATGAAATGGCTAGTACTGAGCCAACAGCAGAACAAATGGCTTTGCTGTCTGGTATAGGACTGCAAGGTAATAGAGGTGCTGATGGTAGTATGGTTACGGAAAAACCAGAAGTTGCAAAACCATCAATACAAGAAATTGTAGATGGATTAAAGCTTATTGGTTTACCAACTGATGGTTTAGACAGAGAGTTTTCTGATGGTTTCGTAAAAGCTAAAAAGATTTTAAGTGATGCTTCACAAACACTTCAAAGTAGAGAAGAATTAATTATGTCGCCAGAATTTCAAGAGGCATTTGGTGATGCGTATAATATGATTGCTGACCCTTTGAATGTCAAAGTTGATTTAGATAAAGGTATTGATGAGGCTGCTGATAAAAAAATACAAGAAACATTTTATGATATAGATGGTAATTATCGTAAAGATGCAAAATCTAAAATGATGTCTGACATGGGTAATGTAGACCAAGACAGAAGAATGGCTATGGAAGATGATATACCAGAGCGTTCTATGGGATTTAAAGCTGACGAGGGTGGCAACATGAGTGTTGACGAAAAAGATGATTTCTGGAAAACACAAGAAGGGTATAATAAAGCTATGGAAATGTATGGTACTAAACCATCATTTGTTCCAGACGAACCAACAATGGTGTTTAATCCAACAACACAAGAGTATGAAGAAATCAAAGATGAAGATAAAGAAGAGTTTGTTGATTTTGCTCAGCCTCGTATGTCTGCTGACCTTAAAGCCTTGCTTGGGTGATATG
>Ga0208134_1002358_pt1 | contig 10233 bp, 5 predicted proteins | sample VirMetDEL_Mar_31_FD_184515 | JGI IMG/M metagenome (GOLD analysis project Ga0208134, IMG submission 184515) | Aqueous microbial communities from the Delaware River and Bay under freshwater to marine salinity gradient to study organic matter... | ecosystem: Environmental > Aquatic > Marine >...
TATCTTCGTTGTATGCAATCATATAAGATTCTATTAAGTCTTCGTATAAGGGCCGGAAGTCCTCACGTTTTAACCAAGGTTCTTTACATCTTGTACGGGCTTTACAGTCTATACGATATGCTGTGTCTAGTTGTTTCTCTGTGTATAGAAGCATTATTCTTTATATAAAAATGGCATGTCTTCTAAATATCTCTCAACTGACCCTGCTCCTAATGAACTGTTCCAACTAGTTTTCCAACCAACAGCTCTTTCTTCTGGGGTTTTTCCTATTGGGCCTGGAATTAATTTAATTAATGCTCGTGTAACAGCAGTTGCTATTTCGGGGTCATTTAAATCATCATAAGTAATACTTCTTAAATCTATACCATGTTTATCTTGAACTTTATCTACATATCTTCTTAAACCTACACCTGTATCTGATTCTGGTTTTAAAGCATTTGTGAAATCTTGAAATCTTATAGGAGTAATTTGGTATGCACTTCTATTATCTTTCCTAAATGTTGTAGGGTCTGTTGCAAATTTACTTTCTACAAAAGCATACTCTCGCAGTAAAGCTGCATCGTCTTCTCCCTCTGCTAATTTTGAAATAGCTTGTTCATAAACTTCCCTTCCTCTATACTCATCTTTTACGGGACCAGTCTCTGTTTCTAGATTTTCTTCTGTAACTTCTTCAACAATATTTCCTCGGTTAAATCTTCGTCTTGTCAAAGCATCTTGTAAAGTTTCTATTTGATAAGGCTCGTTGTTAAGATACTTGCTTTTTCTTTGTTCTGGTTTTGGTGTAGCAGAATCAACATCAACTATACCACCACCAAATTTTTTATCTCTTGCTCGTTGTCTATCTCTAGCTTCTCTTAGTTTTCGTTCATAAACTTCATACTCTGCAATAACTTTAAGTCTTGATAGTTCCATCTCTTGAATTTTTTCGTCATACTCTTCTAAGTCTATATTTTCATTTCTGTAATCTCTTTCGACTTGTTTAATTGCTTTGTCTATTTCTTCAACTTTCTTTTGATGTTCTAACTTTTTAACTTTTTCATTAATATTAATATCTTGAGGTCTTAGTTTTACACCTAATCCATAAACAATTGCTTCAAAAGGGCTGTACTCTGCAGTATACTCCGAACCTCTAGCTCTTAACTCTCCATCAAACCCTCTTCTTTCAGCTCTTTTTGCTTTTTGATATTTGTCATTAGAATAAGAACCAGGAACAAAAGGCATGTTAGGTGCTTGTTTACTTACATAATGACCTAAAAGTTTTTTGAGTGTTTCTGCTTGACCATCGTCTGGTAATAAACCTGGAATGTCATTACCTGTAAAAGGGTCTGTTTTAGTTGCTATAGTATATAAAGCATCATACCATAAACCACCTGGTTGAAAGGGTGCTGGAATTAAAGGAATAGCAGTAGATGTATCTTTTTGTTCAAAAATATCTCCACCTGGAATCCAACGACTTACATCTATAAACATAGGTTTATCATCTGCTGAGTTCCAAGGCATTCTAAGTGTTGTAGAAGGCATAAAAGGAACTCCAAACATTTTTTTAGATGCATTATCTCGCATAGTTAAACGAGTAACTTCATCATCATCATTCATAATTCCTTGTCCTACTTCATTAGTAACATGAGCAATTGCTGCCCACTTCGCAAACTTATGAGGTCTCATGGCTGCTGCTTCAGCTAATAAAGGAATAACTCTGTAGGTATAACTAACAAAAGGAAGAGCAGTTTTCTTTAAAGCTTGAATAACAGGAGCATTAATATCATAATCAATAAACCATCGTCTTGCTTCTAAAGCAGCATCTTCGGGACTAAAACCTTTGTCAAGCCTATCCATGTAAACTGCTAATCTAAAAACTGAATCTTCTAATTGATAAGCTTTTTCAGCAGCATCAAGCGTGTATTTTTTTGCCCATTTTAATTTATCTTGTGCAAATCCTAATAAACCTGAGGGAGAATAATTCTTTTGAAGTTTTACCATAGCTTCTTGCATTGCTGTACCAGACTGAGCTAACTCATTAACATACATGTTAGCATCATAAATACCAGCTATTTTTCCTTCTTTATGAAATTTAGACTTATCTCCTTTCATCATTTCTTTAACAGCTTTACCAAGATATTTTAATTCTGTATCTGCAAAGTCTAAAAGCATAATATTAGAATTACTATTAGCAACGTGAGTTCCTAAATTCCAAGCTGTTTTTGTTTTTTTCCACAAGACTTGTAAAGAATTAGCAATTCTTCCTGCTTTTTTAAATCCATCATCTGCGGAGTCAACCATATTAAAAATAGATTTAATATCTCTAGCTACATTACGTTCTACGTATTGACCATTAATTTTTCCATATTTATTTTGCGTAGTTCCTTGTATTTGAACATCAGGCATTTTAATAAAGTTTCCTTTTTGTTCATCTGGTAGTGCTTTATACCCAGCATCATCTAATACAAATCTAGAATCATCAGCTAAGTCATCAAAAAATCTTACAGCAGCAACATCATTAGAAAACAATCTACCCGTTTCACCAATAGCATAAGCAGCATCTTCTATCTCTTCCATTTCAATACGTTGTTCTTTAGTATAATCTCGTCTAACTTTTACTTTACCTTTTGGAACTGTAGCATCTTCAATAATTTCCCAGCCTTCTTTTTTCCATTTTGAGTCTGCTTTATTAAAAGACTTTAGAGTAGTAGTTTCTACTAAACCTCTTGGTCTTAACTCATCTCCAAGAATCCTAATTGCTTGTTGTTGACTACCAGACAAGCCTTTATTATTTTTTGCATTTTTTAAATAACTTCTTTTTAAATAAGTAGCTTTATTTTTTTCAAAAGTTTTCTTACTTATTAATCCTGCATCCATTAATTCTTGAGCATATTTTGTAATTAAAGTACGTGCTTCATCATTTAAGTTTAATAATTTTGGGTCGATAGAATCAAAAAGTTTTACTTCTCCAGACATCATAGCCCATAAAAGTTTGTTCTGTTCTTGGCTAAGTTCTGTTCCTACTTTCTTTTGGATATCATAAAACTCTGAAGCTATTCTATTTTTGTTTAATCTAAAGTTTGTTCTTATTGTTAGATACTCTGGAATTAAACCATAGTCTGCAATTACTCCTCTAGAAACCATCTCAGTTAAAGCACTGTTATTAAATTTTCCATCTATGTATTTACCACTTTTAACAACACCAGCTCCCATTAAAGAGTACAATAATCCTTTACCTAACTTTTGCATCATAGTAGCTTCAGGGTCTTCTTCAGAAGAATAACCATAAATACCTCCAGCTAATCCTCCAAAAGATTCTCCAATATTATTAAACATTGCATTTGTTACGGGTCGACCAACTCTATCTTGATAAAATTTTAAAATAGAATTTTTTAATTTAGGTGTATTGTTTGGATTTGCTACCTCATCGTCTATATCATCAGAGATGTTTTTTATTGGGTCTGTGGTATCGTTGTCTACATCTTTAATTACATTAGGCTTTCTTCTTTTAATTTGGCTTTTAACAAATTCTTTTGATTCTTTTAATGTTTTAAAAGTTCCAATGTCTTTAATAGAAAGAGCAGGTGGCATGGGCATTTCCCCACTTGGGTCACTCATAGGGTTTTTATAAGTTGTTTCTCGTGTAACGTTCCAAGTATTAGGCTTGTCTCCTTTTACAATTCTATATGTAGAATTTCTCCAACCTGTAATGTATGAAGGTTTTTTAGGGTCAGTTTCCCTATCAATAATAAACTTTGTTTCATTATCTCTTTTTACTTCTTCATCAACTTTTGGCTTGGTTTTTGCACTAGCTCCGTTTTTATTTAAACGTAAGTCGTCAACAATAAATCTTTTACTTGCAACCTTACCAGTTTTTTTATTTACAAATTGTACAATTGCAATACCTTTATCATCTATATGTAAAACTTGACCTAAGTTTTTTCTGTCGGGTGCTTGAACTACTGAATTAACTTTAATTTTATCGGCTTCAGGTTCAATGTTTTTAGCGTTTGCATCAACAAGTTCATCTCCGTCTATCTCATCTAGGTTTTTAAATATACTTCCTTTACCCCTAGCAATTTGAACTTTGTCAATTATTTTTGCACTAGCACCAGTTAAAGCACCACCAGCAGCAACACCTAGTCCTACATTTTCTAAACGTTTTGTTAGTTGAGAAGCATCAGCATCAACAAATAAACCTGGTAAATCTTCTGGAACATAACTTGCTCCACTAACTATACCAGCACTTATTGCTCCATACTTAGTAACATCCCATAAGTTCTTTGCTTTTTTTCCTTTACTAACCCACCCAAGAATAGGTACATAACTAACAGGGTCTGCTACAACAGCAGTTCCTAAAAAGTTTACCATAGCTTCTTGACCATATTCTTCGTTTTCAAAGATAGCCCTTAGAGTATCGTCTTTTGATTTTAACCAATCAGAAGCTTCGTCCCAACCAACAGCACTAGAAAAAGCTTGACCAATACCACGAGCTGTATCACTCATGCCCATCTTAGCAGCATATTGCATTGCTTCTTTTTTATCCATGTTATATAATGGATTTAAAGTAGAACGAATATAATCAGTTTTTTCTTTTTCAGATTTATCTTTTTTTCTTTGAGCATCAAGTTTTTTACCAGCATCCGTACCAAAACGAATGGCTATGTTTTCCATGCTTCTTATATCACTTTGTCGATATGCCAAGATTAACTCCTAGTTAGATTTAATGTAAATTTTCTTGTCTTTGTTATCTCTATAAATAGAGTAGGTGCCAGTTAAATTTAATTGAGGGTATATTAGTTCCATATTAAAATTAGCACTTAATAAACTTAGTCTTAAGTCATTATTTTTTTCATAATCAGCATCAGCTTTGTCTATTTGCTTTTGAAATACATCATACCAACCATCGCTTTGAATATCATTCCAAGTTTGTAATTGTGCTTTATCCATCCCTTTTGAGATTAGTTCATAACCATCACTTAATATGGTGTCCATTGTAATTGCATCATCAGAATTATCGTAACTTGAATTAGCTAAACCAATATTAGTACCATACTGTTGATATTGTTCAAAGGCTGTTTTTTCATCTAGTCCTAGTTCTTGAGCTTTGTCTGAATATCTTGGGTCAATTTCATATACCCCTTTAGTGTCTGTTTCTCTTGAAATGCTTATATTAACAACGTTTCCTCTACCATCGTCTCTAGCATAAGTTGCATATTTAATTTGATTGCTATACCACTTAGGAAAAGAGTCCACAATATTTTTTTCATCGCCCCAATCAACAGCTAACATTAGAGGATTTTTATTAATAAACTGTAGTGCTGCATCTGCATTTTCAATATAAGGTTGTCCTTTTGCATAAATTATTTTAGAAACTGCATCTCTATGTTCTGGCTTAACCATGTCTGTAATTTTAGTTACATCATCAGGTTTTATATACCCATCAGCAGTTCTAGAAACTGATTTATCTAAGGTAATGTTTGTACTTTCATTAGCTTCAATATTTCCTGTTTTTGGATTAACTCTAGGAATAACTAAAATATTTTCTACTGTTGTTGTTCCTCTACTTGTAGTTGTTTGAGGTGCAATTTTTACTCCTTTTTCAAATATTTTTCCTTTTACTAAATTATCTTTTTCAGCTTGTTCAAGAACTTTACTAATATCTATTGGAGAACTAGTAACAGCATCATAAGCTTTAAAAGAACTTTCAAGATTTGTAAACTTATCGAATAATTTTGTACCATATAAAGCATCTTTTTCTTTTTCTGCTTTGTATTTTATACTTTCGTCAGTTTCACCTCGAACTATATTTTTAACTCCGCTTGTCATCCAACCAAAAATAGAACGTGGAATTCCACTAGACTTAGCATAATCTTTTTCAAAGTCTTCATAAGTTCCAAAGTTATTTGCAGTGTTCATCATTTCTTCATACTCTGGTAATCTTTGTTTAGCAAGTGTTCTAGCTTCTGCTCGAAAAGCTTTCATAACTAAACCAAGGTCTGCTAAAGGATTATCAGCTTTTGCTTGTTCTACCATTTTAGTATAAATATTATTAGTTAAATAATCTAATCTAGATACTCCAGATTCTAATCTAGCAGCATCTTGTGTTCTTAAAGTTTCTGCACGTTTCATCATAGTTTCATATGAAGCTTTTTTAAAAGATTGATTCTGTTCAGCTTTATCTGCTGCTGCATTAACTAAATAATTAAGACCTTTAACAGCACCGTCAAAAACTGTTAGTTTCTTTGCAAACTTTTCTTGTTTTTTAGCTTGTTGAATCTTAAAAGCTTTTGCTTCATCCATTCGTTCTTGAGCAAATTGTACTCCTCCGTCATCATATAATGCCATGTGTTACTCCTGTGGTCCTAATAAACTTTGTTGGGGCTGTGGTGTAGCAGCCATTTGTTCTTGTGGTTTTTCTAGTAAGCTTGGAGAAATGTTTACACTTTGTATATCTTCAACAATATCTTTAGGTAAAGCACCTGTTGGAACTTTACTAATGTTTCCTACTTTAGCTCTTGCAGCTTCTGCTAAGTTCTTTTGTCTATAGTTCTGTATTTCTTCTCGGTCTTCATCTGTATCATCTTGGTCTTCGTCACCATACAGTTTAAAATCAACACCGGCTTTTTCACATAAAGCCATAAGAACATACATAACAGGTTCTACTAGCATCATTAATAAATCGGGATTCCATTTACCCTCTCTAAAACCTACATATAACATTTGTGTTGCAACATCTGAAATTGGTACGTCTTGTCCAATACCAGAAATAATTGGTATCATTACTTCTTCTTGTAAAAGTTCTGTAACAATATAATCTAAAGCTTCTTTAAAGTTTGTAAACTCAGGAGGAGTTTCAAACGGTCTAGGCTCATCTGGATTATTGGTTAAAGATTGTCCAGGAATTGGACGACCTGTATTGTTAGCTAAAGCTTCTATTCCTTTAGGGTCATATTGTTGCATTTCCATATCTTATCCTGTAGGTTGCATTACTTGTTGTGTGAATTGATTCATATACGAAGTATAAGCATCTGTTTTTGGTGACAGAAGATTATTAATAAAAGGTTGATTTGCTAGGGATGTTCCATAGTATGAGTTACCTTTACTGTGTGCTAAGAAATCTACAGTATCAAACACTGCGGGATTTGCTCTTGTAATATCCATTAATGATGGAATATCTATAGAGTAATAATCAGCTCCTTCGGGTTGTTCATACCCAAAAGCTTCTGCTGTTTTTTGAGCAAGAGCTTGTTTAGCTCCTCCTACTAATCCAGACTCTACACTTCCTTTAGCTAACTGTTTGGTATAATCATAAGCATCAAAGTCTTTGATATCTGCTTTAATTCTATCAACAGTCCTACCAAGTAATCCTTTTTTAGCTTCATCTTTAGCAACCTCAGTTCCTGTTTGTTTAGCAAGTTGCTCAGTTAAAGTATCTTTACCACTTGCAATAGATGCAATAGTATCTTTACTTAATGGAGCAGTCGTAGTTGCATCTAAGCCTAATGCTTTTCCAGTGTCTAATGCAACTCCAGTTCCTTTATCTACTGCTATAGCTGAAGGGTCTTTAGGAATAATACTTGAAGGGTCTATAACAGTTGTAGGGTCAGTTGCTACAAAACCTCTACCTTTTAAAAAGTTTCCTGTTTTATCAAAAGCTGAACTAATAGTTCCAGTAACACTTTTATAAACATTACCTGCCATTGTTCCTGCTGTATTTACAAGATTAAGTGTATGTCCTAATGCTTTTGAAGCTATGTTAGAATGTGATAATAACGTTTGACTCCATCCAGACAACGTTCCTGTAGCACCAAACATACCTCCAAGTGCTCCCATAGCATAAGGCATTAAAAACATCATACCTATTTGTCCAACTATTCCTAGTTTTCCAATAGCTTTACCTACTTTTTTTACAACCTTTTTAATACCACGTGCTATTTTTTTAACACCCTTTTTTAATCCTTTCCAAACTTTTGAAAAAAATCCCATCTTATCCTCCTCCGAATATTCTATCAACTGTGCTTGATATATTATTAAAATTGGTAGTCCAATTAGTTGCTACATCTCCTTCAGCACTAGCAGAAGCTATCATAGCTTGTACCTTTCTGTTTGCTGAACTATCAGCCCATCTAAAATCATAATCAGCTTGGTCTCTTAGTTCTTGCCATAAAAATGATTGAGCTGTTGAAGATAAGTTAAATGCATTTTGTGCATTCAATCTATTAGCTTCGTTTTGAGCTGCAGTATCTGCTAAGTTTGCATTTCTTCTCCACGTAATATTTGACTGCTCAATAGCTTGTGCATTTTGAGCATTAAAAGATTCACGTCTAAAGTCTACATCTTCATTAAACTGTCTAGTTTGATTAACAATAGCAGCATTGGCTTTGTTTATCTCAACCTGGTTTTGTATTCTTCTACCTTCAGCAGCATTTTGTTGTTGAATATTAAACTGACTTGCTGCGTTTAGTTGTTGAGCATTAAACTGTTCTACTTGAGTATTTAAATTTGCCATGAACTGTTGTGTTTGATTTTCACTAGCAGCATTAAATTGTCTTGCTGCATTAGTTGCAGCTTGATTACTAAGAAGTCTTTGTTGGTCTTGTTGAGCTCTTAAAACTACTGCTTGTTGTTCATTACTAAGGTTTGTTAAATCTGTTTGTAAGAATGCTTGAGCATTTTGTATCTGAGCTTTCTGATAAAAATCTGCTTCAGCTAAATTAGCTTGAGACATTAATACAGCATTTTGAATTGTAGCTTGTTGTTGTAAGTTAGCTTGTGTAATACCTACAGTTTGTAAAAACTTACTATTAGATAGTGCTATTTGTTGGTCAGAACTAAACTGAGCCATATCCATTTGAAAAACAGTTTGAGCATTTGTTATTGCTGTCTGTTGTCCTCGAGCAGCATTAGCTTCAGACTCTTGAGCTTCAATAGTTTTTTGTTGACTAACACTAGCTTGAATAGCTTGTGCATTAGACTGTGCAATCGGTAATGCTGATTGAATAATAGCATTTAATAAAGCATCTCTTCCAACAGTCGAAGCTTCCATGCCCCGTTTAGCTAACATAGCTTCTACATTAGCAACAGCAGGAGCAGCCCATGTTGGAATTTCACCGTCTTCAATTCCATTTAATAAAGTATCTATTTGATTAGATACTAAAGCTTCTTCTGGAAGACCTTCAATAATACCACGTTCACTTTCACTAAAGTCTGCAACTCTTGCTTCTAAAGCTTCTGGGTCATTACCAAGCTCTGTTATATCTGCATCACTTAATCCTGCTTTTGCTAATTGTTTTTTAGCCCTTGTAACTCTTGCTAATGAACTTCCAGTATTTCTAACTGCAACAGATTTTGCATCTTCACTTAAAGTACCTATAACTCTTTCTGTTAAAGCACCTGAAATAATTTCTACTTGAGCTCCTACAATAGGTTCAACTCTATCAACATTAGCAGCTTTAGCTAGTGCTTCTTCTTGAATTTCAGTTTGTGCTGCAGTAAAAGAAGGAGCATCTTCTTTAGCTACTTGCTCTGCTGCAAATGTAGAAGCTTCTAATGTTGTAGGTGCTGATACTGTAGACACATCTTCCATGAGTCTTACATTTTCTAAGCCTACTTCTTGAACATATTCGGGAGTTACTCCTTTTCTTTTTGCTAATTGTATTGCTTCTGATTCTAGTTCTGGCCCTGTTGGAACAGATATTACATCAGCTTTTGGTAAAGAACTTTCAGGTATGTTTCCTGCTGCCATTTCTTGAGCAGACAAACCTGTTTCAATTAGCCTTGCTCGTCTTTCAGCTTCAAACTCTGCTTTTTTTTCAGAATCTTCTAACTCTCTTATTCTTATTTTTTCTGCTTCAATAGCTGCTAATCTAGCTTCTTCTGCTAACCTAGCTTCTTCTTCTAATCGAGCTTTTTCTTCTGCTGCTAATCTTGCTTCCTTTTCTTCGTCTGTTTCATTTTCTGGAGCAGGGCTTGGAGCAGGAGTAGGAGCAGGGGTAGGAGCAGGGGTAGGAGCAGGGGTAGGAGCAGGGGTAGGTGCTGGTGGTGGAACATCTCCTTCTCTCGGTATTATAGGTTCACCATCATCTCCAATAGGAAAAGTTTTTCTTACTTCATCAAACTCATCTCGACCTCTGCCACCTTCTTGATACCCAACTCTACCACCTTGAGTATAGTCTTGTCTAGTACCTTTGTTATATCTTTTTCTGTTCTTTCTTTTATTTGCCATTGTTAAATCCTATATACCCTATTTTA
>Ga0208134_1002360_pt1 | contig 10230 bp, 10 predicted proteins | sample VirMetDEL_Mar_31_FD_184515 | JGI IMG/M metagenome (GOLD analysis project Ga0208134, IMG submission 184515) | Aqueous microbial communities from the Delaware River and Bay under freshwater to marine salinity gradient to study organic matter... | ecosystem: Environmental > Aquatic > Marine >...
CTATTGAAGCACCATTAACAATGTTTCTATCTAATGCTTGTGCATTTGTTACATCATTACTCACAACGTATGCTTTTACTGGTTCTTTTTTATCTTGTCCTATTACTTGTGCTAGTTGATTTGTATCAGATGAACCTACTACATTAAAACTTGGTGCTTGTGGTGCTGATATTGAACCAACACTACTCGCACCACCGCCTTTACTACCAACCATTGATTTAGCTGTACTTACTGCACTTTTAATACTCATTGCTATACCTGCTGCTTGTGTTGCAAATATTGCTATTAATGGTATGTTGGCAGGAGGGGGTGCTGCACTCGCTGCTTTCATAAATCCTTTTGCACCATCTACACCTGATTCTGCTGCTGATGATATAATTCTTTGCATAGTTGCTTGCGCTACCATTATTTGCTCTTTTAGCATCATACCAGTTTTTAAAAGAAACAACGCTTTAGCTATTTTGCTTTCTTCCCCTGCAGCCATTGCTACTGCATCCATAGCATCCATTACACCTTGCTTTTTTTGCTTTTCTAATTCAATTAATTTTTCAGCATCTTCTATAGCTTTTTCGTCTGCTTCTGTTTTTAAATCTGCTGCTTCGCGCTCTAAAGATATTCTATTAATTAATTGTTCAGACCTAAACCCTTCTATTTGTGCTAATACTGCTTCACGTTCGTTTTGTGCTTCTAGTAAAGCTATGTAATTTTCTTGGTTTTGGTTTTTATCATATTCTGCTTGTGCTGCTCTAATTGTAATATCTACATTTTCAAGCATTAACTTTTGTTGTTCTTCTAATACTTCGCCTAACTTATTGTTTGCTGCAATTCTTTCTTCAATAGTTTTGCTTTCATCATCTCTTATTTGTCTTTGTTGTTCTGCTTGTCTGTCGTACTTCTCAATTAGACCTTGATTAATAACCGCAGCTACTTCTGCTTGTTTGTTTAAATCTACTGTTGCTCTTGCAGCTTCTACTGTTGATTTTGCATAATTTGCAATACTATCTACTACATTTGGAATTACTTCCACTACTTTGTCAAACGTATTATTTACTCCTGTTACTACATCAAATAATTCTTTTCCTGCATTTTTTGCGCTTTCTGCTGCACCTGCAAAATCTCCACTAAATACTTTTACAACCGCTTCTCCTAAAAAACCTAAAGCATCTAAGGCACTACTTATTCTTTCTATTACATTATCTACTATTGCTTGACCAAAGTTCTTTAAAGATTGTACAGGGTTATCAAATAAGCCTTTAAAATAATCAATTACCGTTCCTACGTTTGAATCAAGAAATTTAAAGAAATCATTAAAAGATAAACTTAATGCTTCAAATGCAGTATTAAATCCATCTGTTACTTTTTGATTTTGATTAAATACTTCTGCAAGTTTAGAAAATGCTGCAATAGCTAATCCAATTCCTGCTGCTTTTAAAGCATTTCCAATACCTTTTACGCCTTTTGCAACTCCACCTGTGGTTTCTTTTACTTCGGTTAAATTATCGTCTATGCGTTGTACACTATCAGCTACGCCTTTTAAATCTTTTTCTGCTTTATCTACTTTGGCTTCTAATTCTATTGTTTTCTTTATGCTCATAATTCCTTTCTAAATTGTTGATATGCTTCTTTAATTGATTCAGGATATTTGTTTTTTCCTAAAGCAATATCTATGTATTGACCTTTCCATTTTTCGTTTCTTGCAAACTCCAATAAGTTTAATATGTTTTGTATCATTATGATGTTGATTCTAAGTTTCCTGTATTTCCAAATAAATATCCTTTTCCACCTTCTTGGCTTCCTGTTATACTTGCCCCACCTTTAATATAAATTGTATAGTATTGATATTGATCAAAGTCGTATTTAATTTCCGCGCCACTTACATCTCCCATACTAAATATTCCATCTTGTCCTGTTGCATCAAGATATTTAAATGATTGAGATAAACTATACCAAGTCCCTTGAATAGGATCATATTGGCTTGTAAACCATTCTACAATCTTCTTAATATAATATTGTGTATATATATTGCTGTAGTTTCTTATTATTTGACCATATTGCCCTGACGTTCCATTATAATCTCCAAAATCTACATTAAAATAGAAATCAGTAGATAAATTTGTATATATATATCCTGTTAGTAATTCTCCAATATCATTATTAAATTGACTTTGAGAAGTAGAAACTGTAGATGATGATTGAACATCAGATATTGCATCAGCAAAAGGGAAAACTAAACCTGTATTTGTTCTTGCATAAAATCTCCAATAATATGTAGCAGGGTGTGTTAAGCCACTCTTTTCATACGATGCTTTATTAGTAGGTAAAATATATCTAGCTAATTCATCCCTTACAAAAGGTACTGTTGTTACCCCTGCTGTTGCTTTTAAAACATCTACATCATTACTGCTTGTTAAGTAGCCTTCAGTTGTTGAATACAAAAACCCATACTCATCCATTATTTCTAAATTGTCTCCAACTTTTCCTAAAGCAATAACTTGGTAATTAAAGAATACATTTGTATTTGTAGATACAGTTACTTGTGATGGAGCAATAGTTGGTGGAGTTACAACTAAATCAACCCCATCATAAATAGGTGTAGGATTATTTATAACAATATCATTTGGTATTACTGTACTAATATCAGGAATTGTAAATCCATCATTTAAATCTGTAGCATCTGCCCTTAAATAACTGTCATCTGCAAAATTTAAAATTGTATCGGCTGTAACATTTAAAGATGCAACTGTTGCTAAAGTGTTAAATTTGTATTCTTCAAATATGTTATTTAATTCTAAAGTACTTTGGTTTGTTTCAAAATTAGTTGTAATTTTATTTATCCTATAAATGTCATCAAATAGTGTTATTTTATCTGATAAATTTAGATCAAACAACATACTCATAGGCAAATACGCCTTTACATTTGTAAGTCTTTTTCTTAGGTCAAACATATCTTTAACGTAAGTCTTATAGTATGTTTCAAACAATGTTTTTTGATTTGGTGTTCCTGTATATTCATCAAACTCTTCATTAAAGTTTAGGTTAGGTATACCCGTACCAAATACATTTAAATAACTTATAGAATTTAAAGGCATAAATGGAGAATTTACATCTATTCTAGCACCTTCTAAATCAATTGCTGCTATTGGTGTTACTATTGGTTGTGCTGCATAAAACAATAATGGATCTCCTAAATAAGGCGATTGACTTTCATCTACTGAATAACCATACTGTAAATTAGTTTTGTTTTCTGTTAAAGATAAATTATCAGTAACATATAAACGCTCATATTTAAAATGCTCAAAGGGTAGTTCAATTGTGTAATTTTGACCATCAAGTTTTTCCCCATCTTTATATGATAACGCACCCCATTCTTTGTTTGCTATGTCTTTGTGATTTTTAGCTAAAAAAGAATCTGTACCCTTGTACTTAAATTCTAATTCTTTAAATGGTAGTACATTATCTACTGTATTTTGCGTTTTATCAACGTGCTTTGTTATGTCCCAATTTTTATTGCTACTTGAAAAGAAAGTGTCTAATGTTTTTACTACAATAACACCATCTTTATTTTGAAAAGCAGTTAGATTAAACATTTTAAACAAACCTGTTATAAAGTCTATCACTTTTATATCAGGAATTATAGAACTAATACTAACAGTTTTACCACCTACCTTTTTTTCTGCAACTCCATTTGTTGCTGTAATAGATTTTTTTGATTTAAATACATTATTTGGATTATCCTCTATTGTAATATCAATTTCGTAAGTTGAATCAACTAAAGTTTCTATAAAAAAAGTATAAATACCATTTGGTATTTCTATATTAGTTACTTTTCCTGTAGTTGTTCCATTTGTAGTTGTTCCTGTTAAGTCATCAAATCTTTGAAATTCTTCTCCATCTTTTTTAATAACTAAATTGTATAAGCTACTTCCTGATGAATTTACATTTACCCTTAATTCCCTTTTTGATTTATCTTCATTAAATTTATTTACAAATGAAGTACTAGAAAAGCCTGATATATCAGAAGTATCTCCAATAATATTAGATATTCCTGTAACAGGATATTGAGCATCTTGGTCTTGAAACAATTCTCCTTCTTTATTATGCAACCATAAATATAAATTGTAAAAAACAATATTGTCTTTGCTAAAAAAGTCCTTACTAAATGTTAAATTATAGTTTGGATTATTTTCTATTGCTTTTATAATAGAATAAACTCTTATTGCAGGTTTTAATTCTGATATTGGAACTCCATAATTACTACCTACGTTTGTTGCATATATATTTTTAGTAGTATCTGTATTTACAACTCCTGAATCTGTATCGTATATCAACCTACTTTTCGTTGTTATCAATGGAAATATAACAGCATCATTAATATTTTCAGTAAAAAAATTTACATCTAACCCATTTTCCATATAGGATTTAATGTTAGCTGTACTATACTGAAAATTAAAATAATGTAATTGAGTTAGATTGCTCAATTTATCTTCTCCTAAAGTATCTTTTAAGTTTACAATATTACCATAGAAAGTAAGTTTGTATGTATGTGGTTCATTGTTTTTAAGCTGTACGCCTTCTAATTTTATTTTACCATCTTTAAATGGTTTATAATTCATATAAATACTAGCATTTACTTTTCTACGAGCATCAAAACCAACTATATTAAACCTATGAAAGTGCTTAAATATTTTGTTATTGTTTTTAGATGCAGGAACATTAAAGGTTCTTGTATAATCAGTAAACACTTTAGAAATATCTCTTATATCTTGTATTGATTGTGTAAGTGTTATACTTTCATCTTTAAATAACTCAACTTGTTTACCTTCTATATATAATTGTATTTCTACCATTATCGTACATTATTTACTTTGTCAAATGCAAAATCAAAGTTTATTGTGTAATCTGTTAGTTTGTCATTTAAACTTGTTTTAAATTGTAATGTTTTACTTGTTGGTATTACAGGTAAAGTTTTGTTTTCATATCTAATCCAAACGTTTTCACTTAAAAATAATTCTTCAATAGTTTCATTCATACTTTCTTTTATAAACCCTGTATTTAAAGTAAGATTAGTTTTACCATTTACGTTATATCTTTGTGATTGACCTTCTGAAGTTGAATAAGTAGATGAATCATTAGCAACTGTATTGCGTTTAAAAGTTTCATCTGACACGTTAAGACTTTCAATACTCTTTTTAAAGAAGTATAAATCTTGAAATGCTCCGTATTTATTTACAAACGTAATTTTAAAAGGCGTGTACTTTGGTTCACAAATATTAGTTACACTAATTGTTTTTAGAAGTGTAGTATCATTTGTATCATAAACTTGTATTGTAGAACTATTTTGTGGAATAGTAACGTACTGTATTTTTTGGTTTGTATTACCGTTATCCGTTATTTGTGTATCAACAGCATCAATAGTTACTTTTCCAACTCCTTCTGCAAATATTGGTAATTTACCTTCTGTATTTTCTTGAATATAAATATCATTTGAACTTATAAGTACATTCCTATCTAATTCAGGGTTTGTACCATCTTCAAAATATCCATATCCATCTGTTGCTATATGTGTAAATTCTTGTGGATTGTTATATGTATAAAGTTCATCAGCTTGGTTAAAATATTTTACAATTCCTTTTACCCACCTTGTATGACTTAAATAATCATTATCAAATGTTATATCTAAATAATCACGCACCAATTCCCCTATTTCTAGTGTAATATTTTCGTGTCCTTCTATTCTTGATTTATTTATTTGATAGTTTGGAGTCATAGCTGAATAAGCAGTTTCTAATCCTTGATAAACATATAAATCTAATTCTATTCTTTTTAATGACATATTTTTATTTTATAAAATTGTACCTGATCCTGTTCCACCACTTGCACAGCTATGAATTTCAACTGATAAAACAATCCCTGTTGTATCTATTTGAATAACCTTAAAATCTCCTACACCTATTCCTGCTGCAGATGAAACGCTCGAAGTACTTACAGCATAATATAAACCCCTTCCATTAAAAGGAGTGCCACTATAACAGATTTTATGACCCATTAAAGTATTTATTGAAGAACCTGTTGAAAGTACTGCTTGTTTACAGGCGTATGTAGCATCGCAAAAATCTCCCCTTGTTCGTTTTCCTGTTGATAAATAATATTGATTTGTCCCACATTCATCAAATGCAGCAGGTTGTATTAATTCTTTTGTACAAGGTATTGTCGTACCTGCACTAGCATATCCACTAGGAATAGTAATATTAAATGTAACATTTCTTGCTGTATTAACTGATACTTCATTAAAACCTATACTTGGATCAATACTTGCTATTGTTCCATTTGCTATAAGACCTTTTGTAATTGAACCGTTTGTGTTTATTCCTTGTTTTGTAAGTCCTGCTATTCCACAAGTAAATGTAGGATCGATACCAACTGATGGCTGTGTAAATGTTTTGCTACAAGTAGATATTGTTGAACCTGCGTTTGTGTAACCTGCAGGAACTAAAATATCAAAAGTTAATGTTACAGATCTATCACTTCCTGTATTATTAGCAGTAGTTGTTGGTGAATATCCTGTAATCGTTCCTGTGGTATTTGGATTTGTTACAGTTCCATCTGCTGCTATACTTCCACCATTTGCATCTAAGTTTGCAGTTGTACAATCATAAGTAGGTGGATTTAAAGAAGTTATTGTTACACTAATTGATTGAACAGCGTTACAAGTGTTAGATCCACTATCAGAAGCAGAAGCATAAAGTGTTGTTGATCCTCCAATAGCATTACTACTTATTGTTAATGTTGATCCACTTACTGCTGTACTTACTAAAGTTGGATTTGAATTACTAACACTATAGTTTGTTATTGGATATGCACCTTGAGTAAAGTAATTGGACAAATCAATATCTACACTATTGCCCCCACTATTTAAACTTTGTGAAGGAATAGATCCATTTAAAGTAATTTGTGGCGTACAAGGTGTAGGTTCTACGACTGTTGTAGTTAATCCTGCTTGTGTAGCAGTTGCATTACAATAAAAATAAACATCACTTGTGTTTGTAAATCCTGCAGGTATTCTTAAAGTAGCTGTTATTGTTCTAACTGTATCTGAACTAACTGTGCCAAATTTACCATTTGCAAAGTCTCCTGCTGAACTTGTATAAGAAACTAACACGCCAACTGTTGGACTTGGCTCTGTTACTACTCCCTGATTGTTTACAGCAAAACCTGTTAATCCCGCATAATTTGGGCTACAATCATAAGTAGGTAATGGAACTTGTGGTTCTGTTAAATGTAAATAAAACGGACTTCTAACATTTATTTTTTTGCTCATCTTAATCTATCTTCTTTTAGTGTAAAGGCTAAAAAATCTTCTACGTCTAAGCCAAAACTATTTATTAATTCATCAGGTAACTTTTTAAATCCTTGCTCAAATGGTTTAGTAAAAAACAAAGATGGTTTAATACCTTTTTTATATATGCTTCTTGCTATTAAATATCCTATTGTATTATAATTACCTTTTTTATACTTTCCTTGTTCGTCTCTTAATCTTATGTTTCTACTTTGCGCCCATTTTGCTAAAGGTTTAATTGGGGGCATTTTAGACTTATAACTATAAGGTGTATTGTATTTCTTTTCAGTACCACTTACTCCTTTGTCTTGGAATATACCATAATCTTCCATTTCAAAGTCTACAGCAATAGAATTAGGCATAACCTTTATATTACCTTTCAAACTATTATAAAGTTCCTTAGAAACGTTCTTATTGCTTTTAGACAACCTTGTACGTGCTTGTTGTATAACAAAGTTTTTAAATGCTTCTAATGCTGCTTCTGTTTTTTTTAGTCGCATATTGTCATATCGTTTTGTACTACTACATCAAAAGTTGCTGCCCAACCTGCTAATTTGTTTTCAAACCTATCTACAAATGGTTCACAACTTACATCTCCTTGTACTTGATACAATTCTGTGTATAAGTCTCCACGTTGTAATATGTTAATGATTCTAGTAAGTAAAGCTAATTGAGTATTCAATACATCTTGTTCATTATCGTTTCCTACAAATATATCAGTAGTTTCTGCTTTGCTTATATCTACAATATCCATAGCCAATATGCTTACATTAAAAGTAATTGTCTTACTTCCTACTGTTGTGTTGTTTACTATTATATGTGATAATGGGAATATAGTTTGTTTGTTTAAATCTACATCATCCAAACTTCCAAACGTAACTGTATTTACAAATGGTTCTGCTATTAAAGCATCTTTTAGTTTATCCGTTAAATTGTAAAAACCTTTCATCTACGTTTTATTAATTGTTTTTCTAGTTCGTTTTTATCTTTTTCAAATGCTAAATACATTAAACATTCGTGTACGTTTAGTTTGGTAATGTTATTAAACTTGGTAACATCCCCTTTAGCGATTCCATAGACCGATTGATACCATCCCCACTTAGACCCAAAGTTTGCTTCTGTTGAGTAGTCATTTCTTTCTCCGTTACTTCCTGTAAATAGTTCAGGATAGTTTGTGTTAACTCGTTGCTTAAATGATAAAAAAAAACCATAGCAGCAAACACTACATCTAAAGGTGCTTGTTTCATTGCTTCGGAATTTACCATTCCTGTATATTCTTCTATTTGGTATTTATGTCCCTTGCTAAATGTTATTGGTCTGTATAGTACACTCATTGCTTTGTGCATTGTTTGCCAATCTCCTAAGTTTTCGTCAAGGTCTATATATTCCCCAAGTGTCATATCATCTAATACAGGTATAAAACCCATTTTAACACCACCTAATTCAAAAGTAGGTATTAATGTGTGTTTACTATCAAACACTTTATTTAAGTGCATTACAATGTCTTGTACGCTTTTGTATTTAATTGTTGCTACATCCTTTAAATCAAGGTTGCAAAATATCTGCACCATCTTTTGAAGTAAGAAGGTAGTATCTTGATTTTCTTTAGTGTTTAGCTTTTCAAACTTTTGATATTGACCTAAAGTAATTTCTTTAAGTGTATCAGGTACGTTTATTTCAATCTTCATATATATACAATAATTTAATTGCTAATCTGTATAAAAGGTAATAAAAAGAAAAAGGTAACATTTCTGCTACCTAATTCCCAACCATACCCAAATGAAAAGTTTTAATGTCCTAATATAAATCTATTGTATGCGTATTTATATGCTTCTTCTATTTTGTTTTCTAATTCAATACTGTTTTGTTTGTAAGGTATTTCTTTTCCCTTTATTTTGGTCTTACCTTTGTAGTCTATGTAAAGTGTAACTTCTTCACATTTATATCCACCTTGTTTAGTAGGTTTTTGTACTACATATATTTCTTCGTACCAACAGGCTTCTCTCATTTTATAGTCCTCCAATGATTCTAACTATTGCATCACTAATCCAATCAAATGCAACTAGCATATTCAAAAATAGAACTAAACTTAATGCTCCACCTATTCCAACTGCTGCACCACCTAATATAACTTTTACCACTTGCTTTCTGTTTTCTTTAGCAATCAGTTCTTTAATCATTGTGTATTCTGTTTTGTTTTCCATAATATAATTATTGGTTATACAAAAGGGGAGTTGCCTCCCCCTGTTTTTTTATCCGTTTAAATAAGCATCATTACTGACTTGTTGCGACCAATGATAAAAATGTTTGGCACATCTTTTTTGACACGCTTCTTTTGTTTCAAAACTTCTTAAATAAGTTTCATAAAGTTCATTGTCAACATATCTTGCGATAAACCATTTTTTTGATGCGTCTTGAAATGGTTTAAAAGAAATCATTTGGTCAATTGCGTTTTTGTACTGTTTCATTTTGTTATTGTTTTTGTTATTAATAGTGCTAATATATAAACAATTTATTAACTACCAAAATATTTTACATTTTTTTTTAATAAATAAAATATTCCCCTTTGTTTGGGTTCTCTAATTGGTCTGTTAATACATACCTAGCAGCATCTATACAGTCAGGATGTTCCCCTGTAGGTTTTTGTAAAGTGTTACCTTCTTTGTCTTTTGCCCATACATATCCTGCTAATTCACGTTTAAGGTTCTTACTTCTTGCAGTTACATATATTTCATTTTGGTTTATTAGGTTCAATCCATATACCACCGAATCCCTTCCTTTACTTACTCCATATATAGAATGTCCATATCCTTGTAGTTCTGCTATTGATTTTGGTTCAGCTGAATCAGCTACAATGTTTTCTTTTATATCTAATTGAGTTAAGTATCTACTTA